>Ga0209208_10005988_pt1 | contig 16831 bp, 10 predicted proteins | sample S1TSphfallax_3_FD_187694 | JGI IMG/M metagenome (GOLD analysis project Ga0209208, IMG submission 187694) | Host-associated microbial communities from peat moss isolated from Minnesota, USA - S1T2_Fd - Sphagnum fallax MG (SPAdes) (version 2) | ecosystem: Host-associated > Plants > Peat moss >...
ACAAATTTTTTTTTTATCATTTTTTTTTTTTTTTTTTTTGGGGCATCATGTGTTCATTGCTTGGAGTTGTGTTTAAAGTCTTAATTTAGTTTTGAGGAAGTTTTTTTAAAAAAAATTTGTACTCTTGCCTTTTTTTTTTTTCATGGATTTCATTTGTGCCTTGTTGCTTCACTCACTATCTTTTCACCTCGCACCTTGGCCACTAACTTGTTGTCTCATTGCCTTGGTTGTCGTTTCCATTGTTGCTTCACTACTTCAATCACTACTTGCATTGTTGCATCACTATTTTGGTCATTGGTTCATTACATTATTCATTGCCTTGTTTACTCCTTCGCCACTTCATTGCATTACTGTCTTGCTTGCTAGGCCTACCTTCATGCCTTTCTATCATGACACCTTGTTGTCTATTTGAGGTACGTTCTTACCCCCTCCCCACCTTTTGTTTTTTCATTGCCTTGTTATTTTGTGCCTCGTTGCTTCACTACCTTGTGCCTTATGTGTTAATAGGTACTTCCCTTTCTCTTTCTTTTGTAGGTGGAAAAGCTTAGAGTTTGGAGGAACAAGCTTCAACCAAAGAAAAATAAGGTGTTTTTTTTCAATTTTCACGTTTTTTTTTGTTTACTTTTTTGTTGCGTTTATTTTTTATTTTTAAAATTTGTTTAAGTTCTTTGTTTTAGTGGTTTTGTTTGGAAATCTAATTTTTCTTTTTGTTTGTTTATGTGCGGGAGTAAAATATCAATATTTTTAATAAACAATTACCTTTATGCCTTTTTATCATGATGAAAGAGAGAAATGAATGTTTTTTTTTAATATACTACACCTTAAACCCCATTGTTTGTAAATGTTTTTAAAAAGATTTCTTTTCTTTCTTTTCTTTTGTTTGTAATCAGATTTTTGTTTCCTTATTATACATAGATTGTTGTAGATATGGTTTTTGCATTAGCTTAGGACATAGTTTTGTGAAAATCGTCAATGGAATAGTCTTTTGCAGATGAAAATATAATAATTAGTAACAATAAAACAATTGAAGCATGTATGAATGATGTAATTTTAAAGGAAAAATAAGAAGAAGACCCACTTATGTGCACACATAAACAAATAGGAATTCAAAAAGTTGCACGTTCAAAGAAAATATTGGAAACCACAAGAAATTCTTTGTGTTGGGGTTTTTTTATGTTAATGACAATGTAGAAGTTGATTTTGGAAATACTCACATAATGCATTGTATATTTTGTTATCAAAATCTTGTAATTGGAATAAATATAAGAACTCAAATGAAGAAAGGATTAGTTTCTTATTGCAAGACAAATGGAATGAAAATTCTTTAAAAACATGTGGATGTAGAACACACTCTTATTACAAAGAGGTTTGTAGAAGAAGTGAATAGTGTGCTGGAAATAACTAAAAACAAAAACCATTAAAGAAAAGAACAAATCTATTTGGAGGGGCGATCTCTAAGTTTTTTTTCCTATGAAAGATTTTTTTAAAAAGGAGGATGATTCATAGAAAGAGTTCTTAGAGGACCTTGGTCTTTTGATTGTTAAAAACAACTTACCAATTCAATTTGTAGAAATATTTGGTTGAGGTGATTGGTTTTATGTTTATGTCCAAAATTAAATTTCCCATCTAGAAGGCAATTTTCACAAGAGATATTGCTAAGGTTAGTGGAGAAAAAAAGTCAAATGTATGTTCTTCCTACATTGGCAAAATGTCAACAACAACTAACTTTGACTTGTGGATGTCCAAAGGAGCTTATGATGTGTTTACATTAATTATTTGATTTTTAGGCAATGATTAGTAGCCAAAGCATGTGACAATTGGTTTATTTGAAGTGAGAGAAATTGCATGACAAACTTTAACCATAAGTTTGACAAAGTTGTTGAAGAAGTATGGTTTAAAGGAAAAGATAATTGCTTATGTTAAAGATGAAGGTTTTAATTTCAATGCAATGACTGTTACATTGAAATCAAATGTGAGTTGTGAATCTTTTGGCTTAAAAGAAAGCTTGCAAGGCACTTTCTTTGGACATGTTTTTTCATAGGCATGTCAATATGGCACAATAGAATGAAAAGTTTGTAACAATTTGAAGTATGTTTCCATTAAGTTTGCTTAAGTAGATTTGCAAGAGTGCATCATTTAGCTTAAGAAGTTTAGAAAGGATAGACAAAAATGGAATAAGGTGTGTGTTGAAACTAGAATTTGACCTGAAAACTTGAATACTCTAGTGAAAACCAAGTAATTTTCTAATTTTTAAGCTTTGGATAAGAGAATTAAACATTTTATTATTGGTTGTTTTGTAGGTTTGTTAGTACAATCATTATGTTTCAAAAAACTTTATAATTTCGTTATGCCATTGTGCTCTATTACAACAGACAAACTATTATGAGAGTCATTGGTTGAATGCCTCCACCTTTGACTTGGTAGATTTATTAGATTATTGTGATTTTCTTTCTCCAATTATTTCTGCATGTGTTATTAGCTAATCCTATGGACATTTACTTCTTAATGATGTTTTACACTTTGCCATTTCCATGAGTTTAAAATTGAAGGAAGAAAATCAAATCGTTCTTTCATTTGAAAACTTAATGGATGATGAATTAGTTGTTATTGATGAATTATCTTTATTGGCCTATAATAGAAAAAAGACAGGTAATTAATGTGTTGGATTCTTTCTTTTCATTCTTAAGGAAGTATGACAATAAGAAAGCCCATAATATTGTTTTTTAAATGTTAGACCATAAGTTTAAGAGCCTTCATTTGTTGGAAAGGAACATGATGTTGTTCTTGTTGAGAAATATGATAAGAAATCTCTATATCCTTTGTTGATCAAATGTCATGAGCATTTGCATCCTTTGATAAGGTTAAGTAGACATTTTTTCAACTAAAATATTTTTTTATTAAGATTGCAATTTGGATATTTTTGAACAAACTATAAGCATAAATGAACTAGTAGAAGAGTTTGTTAAAAGGGAATTGTTGATTTTCAAGAAGTATTAATTAGATGTAAAGAATATCAAATGTCTTCTTCAATGGTGGCAAAAACATGAAGTAATATTTCCTTTAATTGGATTTGTAGCTTGACAAATTTTGACCATTGTTGGATTTCAAATTGAAACAAAATGGATTTTTTCAGCAATTGGAATATTTATTAACCTTAGGAAATGTCATTTGCAAATTGAAAATTTAGAGAAGTTGATATGGGCAAAAACATGGTTAGGTTTTCAAAAGTGGCATTTGAAAATCCATAAACTAACATTAAGAATGTTTTTGCAATTTTAACAATTATCAAACCATAAATCCTATAATTATCCACTATTTTTTAAATCATAAATATTAATAAACCAACCTATGAATATCCCTAAACATGCGATTAATAACAAAATCCATGGAAAAGATAATGTGAAATGGACTATCAAGGATAAAATTTATAACAATCACATCATTTAAAATTTTAAAAAATTAGAAAAATATATAATAGGAAAATTTCAATTCACTTCACTAATCAATTATTCATTTGATATGCTTCATTTTTATTTTCTTATTTTGACATTACTTTGATGTATTTTTTGAATTCACATTTTTCATTTTCTTTGTGTGACAAGCATAATGTTGTCATTTCAAAAGTCCATTATGAGTCCATAATTTTTTTAGAATTCATCCAAATTTTTTATGATGATTCCCATTAAAGTCTATGACAACATGAATAATTAAAAAATTGATAATGTTAATTTCGAATATGGCTTTAAATTTGATAGTTGTATGTAATCCAAAATAATTACAAGTGTGACAGTCCAAATAATCCCCCTATTCATGCTTTCACCCATATTTATTAAAAAAATTGGTTTAATCCATTTAACTTAATGACATTCCTTGAAAGGGATATACATTTAGGACTTAAAAGAATTTGAAGGTGAGTTTGAATTGGATAAAATTGTTGAAATGTAAAAGTTCAGTAAATAAGTTTTTGGTTATTTTTAAAAACCAATTTGTAACATTACTTATATATTTTTCATTATTTAAAAAAAGAATAAAATTAATATATTTTTTAATTTTAATTTTATTTTTTAGGAAAATAAATAAATAATGCCTAATTTGTGAAAATTGTTAAGGGATACCCAATTGTTTTCAAGCTTTCGAGAATTAGCATGTGAAACCTAACTTAATGTTTTTTCAAAATATTGATACCTTTGTTCAACATATAAATTAAAAAAAATAAAAATGAACATGAACTTGTTTTAAATTATTTTGTGAAACCCAAATATGGTAAGTATCATAAATTTGTGATACCCGCCCAACACTAATAATTATAGTAGCTATATAAGTAGGAGTAATGAAAATATATGTAACAATAATAGTGGAGGTAATAAGGAAAAAGGAAAGACAAAGCGAAATTTAGTTCACCACAAAAAATGATGGTTTTTTTTAGTTTATCCCCTAATGTCAATGTATTCTTGTGTAGGTCTTTTTTTTCTAGAATCTATCTTAGATGTTTATGACCAAACTTAAGTTTCGAATGTTGTGTTTTCTTTCCTTTTTGAATAAATCTATTATATACCTTTAATGACTATACCTTTTTACAAAATCCATTAATTTGTTGTGGGTTTTTGTTTTGATAATTATTTTTTGCAATGGGCCATTTGGTTGGTGACGCGCTCCCAAGTTCCTTGTTGGACCCAAATTGGGTCCAAGTTAACCAAACAACGGAATTGTTTGGAATTCGAGGCACACTCCCAGCTCTTAGCATTAAAAAGGGGTAGAGGGGTGTGTTGAAGTTCCAAGATGGGACTAGGAAGAGGGACAAGCTTTAGTTACTTATTCGAACATGCATCAAACCAACCAACAAGTTAGTTCACATTCTGGAGCACCCTTGGTGCTAGGACAAGCCACAGGCAACTTTGGATTCATAAGACTCACCACGGCCTAGACTTGGGGGAAGTCACCACCTTCCCCCATATAGTATTCTCTGCATCTCTCCGTAGCACCTACATCCGAATGGCTTTTTGTCCCGGGACTCTCAAGGAGGAGTCCCGAAATTGTCCCGGTTTAGACTCTTGGGACTTTACGAGTTCATAACTCTTTGCTCAGACCTCCGATTGGGACGAGGTCTGAAGCAAACTTGTAGCTCTCCTTAAGAGCTTTTCAACGGTGTGTTGCACTCCACCTGCACACACCGAGATCGGGTCGATTCCCGACTTTTAATGGTCGGAAGTCAAACTGCTAGTTTGACTCCCGGCCCTGTTTTTTTGCCATAACTTGTGCTGTAGATGTCCAAATGGCTCATGCAAGGCTATTTTCGACATCTACATTTTGATAACTTTCCAATGATATAAAAAATGCCTTAAGGCGAAGTGTTTTGACCCTTGCAATCGAATTCTAAAATTTCGGAAGTCCTGGAGGACTCCCAAGTCCCCATTTCAGGAGTGTGATTGTCATCCTCACATTCTTCCAAAAGTGGGGTTGCGACAGTTGGCCTACCACCAAAGACACTATGAAATCTCCCTTCCCCAAGTAAAAATCACATTTTTATATGTACATAATTTTACATGACCATAGAAAATTATATATATATATATATAATTTCACATAGCCACATAAAATCACATGAATATATTTAGTTTTACTAATACACACAATGTAGGCCCATTTACACTCACAACATTGGTGTATACTAGTTGGGTGAACTAAAAACAAAAATAGTTACAACAACATTAATAATAACATTGCTACAATATCACATGCATGAAATTTAAGTGACAAAATTTCTTTATATTCCAAATGTTTGACCCATTCAATTTTAGGAAGTTGTTTTCATAGTGAATGACAAAATTAAAATGAGCCCATTGAGTGGACAAAAGAAAGGAGTATTTGCTCAAGGAATGGACATTGCTTAAAAAATGTAACCTTGCAACTTTGAAAAATCACCATGGTAACCCCATAATTTTGAAAATTAAGATTGTTTTGAATACATGACATTATATTTTTTTTCAATTTTTTTGGTTTAAGAATATTTTATAAATTAAAAACATGAAGCCCTATGGTTATTGAAAATTTGTAAAATATATATTTTATGTACATTCATTTTATTCAATCTTCTTCATTTAACTATTGAATAAAAAATAATTTTGACTCAAAATATTATAAACAAATAAAATTATTATTATCATTTTGTGTGTGTTTAAAATAGTTAAAAGATGCTGTCAAAATTTTGACTTACAATAGAGACATCTGTGAAGTCACTCTACACCTTGTCTTTGGGCCTCCTTTCACCCCTTAACCCGTCTTTTAGTGGTATCCACAAAGTAAGGAAATTTTATTAAATCTCAGGAGGAAATGCTAAATCTCAACATTTAATGCTCAAGGTTCGAGAGGAATTATAATATCTGTACATGTAGGAGTAGTGAAAATCTATGTAGCAGCAGTGGAGGCGTTCGGGAAAAAAAGAAAGACAGGGTGAAACTCAAGATACCATCAAAATTGACGGTTTCCTGAGTTTCCCTCCTCCCCCCCCCTTCTTGAATGCTATTGTACTTTTTTGCAGGTTCTTTTTGAATCTCACCCTGTGTATGACCAAACTCAGGGTACTGTGCTGTTTTTTTTCTGACTTTACGGATATCTCTAATGTATTATTACATATAGTAAAAGACGTTGTGATCATTTTTGTGACACTTTTTTCATCACGTGACCCATCCATCCATCCCGTCATCCATCCATGGATGGCATCATACAGGGAAGAAAACCCTGGCGAAAATAAATAACCCACCCCCCTCCTCTGCGCATGTGTCGCTGTCTAGGAAAGCCATGCCCAGCCCGGGGGGGGGGCACCCCCATGATTTTGATATCAACATCAGCAACAAACCTAACATATATTCTCCACACAATGCCCAAAGACATAAAAAATTGTATGTGTGCACTCATTGCGTAGCATGGTAATGCTTTGGCAGCTTTGGTGGCCCTTCGACAGCAACAGGTTTTGAAAATGTAGTTTGTAATTGTAATTTTGTAATAGGTATCGTCAAATACACACACACCTGTGCATTACGCACGAAGTTCAAACTAATGATATTTATGATACATCATTTTATTGGCCTTGCCATGTAAGGCAAGGATATTTTGTTGAGAATAATTATAGAGTATAGTAGCTTTAGGGGATTTTGCCCCCTATCAACTAAGTGAGATGATTCATCTTATTTGGTAGTAAAAAGTTCAGATTCATCTTTTCACATTTTCTTTTCGCTGCCACCACCTTTAATGTGCACCTAGCCCCAAGTGACTTTATCACCAATTCATAATTCACAAAACTAAATATGAAACTATATTTTTCAAAAATGGTTATGGCATTCATCACATGCAAAAAAAATTCATGTAATTCTTTCAAAATGTGACAATGTGATTGAAAAAATTCAAATACACATTCATAGTCAGTTTTTTCTTGGTTTGAAATTTACACAAATGTGAAAAATGAATATGAAAAGGAAATATTTGGTCACTTTTTTTTTGGGAGAAAAAAGTCATTAGATTTGAAAAAAAATTGAGAATCATGTTGGAACATTTTCCTATAGATTTCAATTTGGTAACAATTTTAAAAATGTTTAAATAGGTTCCAAGAATATGTCATCATTTAATGTGAGATCCTTTTAGCTTCCTCATAACCAATGGATGTTAAAAAATGAAAATCAAATCATGACCATTTTTCATTTATCACAACATGATGATATACATTGCAAAATATTTATTTAAATTTTTTCCCCTTGCTATGACCAATTTATCATACAATATCAATTGTTGACATAAAATTAATGACAAGGCCATTGTGTATAACACACCTTGTTTTATTTTTTGATGAAAAGTGATTCACCCTTAATATGCTTGCACCTATTATCAAATGGTAATTCAATTTATTCATATCAAACTTTTTCTCAATTTCAACCATGAAAAATGAGGTAATTTTTTTAAAACATTGTACTTATGTTGCAAAGTAATTGTCTAATGGCCATTTCACCAATGAGATGACCATTTGTAATGAAATCACAAGGTTTGAACTTTTCAACTATTCTTTCTAATGGTCAGAATAATAATATTCAATGAAATGACATTCATGTACATGTGTGTTTTTTTTTTCTTCCAATTTTGTGATGTAGACAGAGTGACAATTATCCTCATGCACATTTCCCACACTTTTGCACTTGAATCAACCCTTATATTTCCTAAAGAGAAAACAATGTTCAACAACTAGGGGGTTCCATTGTTTTGAATACAAAACTTCTTAGCATGATAAAACTTCTTTAAATTGGGGTTAATAACATGTTTATTTTAAATTAAAGGTTTTGTAGACTTTTGTGAGAAAGTTCCCACATAAATTTCTGAAGACAAAAATATACTAAACCAGATGTTAGGATAGAACAAACATTGTTATTGTATTGGTTTGAAAGGGAAAAACTAGGCTAATATGGAAGTGGGAAATTCTAAGTAATGGATGCATTAAAATGCTTTTAAAAAAATTATCTTGTATTTCTTGTGGGCTTATATCTTGGGATAATGCAGCCAGAACTCCATCGTGAACTCATGGTAACATATTCTGATTCCAGTCTGAAAAGATTTTCTTTTTAAAAACATAATGCCACACGAAAACTGCAATGGAAATTTCTTTTCAAACATGTTTTGAAGGTAGGCAACTAAAGCCTGCCTGCAAATGCTAGACCAAATCTCAATGCTCATCCTTGCCATTCAAGCAACTTCGAGGCTGGTAGTGTCATTGCTCCTTACATGGGTAATTATTTACACCAATTGAGAGAAAGGAGCATGTGGTACATGGCCTTCCAACCAGAAAAAAAAGTGTGTTTTCATCCACACAATTTCCCATTGAACAATATTTCCACAAACATAGTAGTTTAAAAAACATATCGGAAAATATGTTAGGGTCTTTGGATGATCATCCATTTGATACTAACATATTAGGCAACACTAATGGGTTTCGACTTTCAATGAGTAAAGCGTTTGTTTGAAAGTTCAAAAGCACTAGGTGATATGGCCATTGGGATGACCCAGCCAACTGATTGGTGGCCACAACTCACATATGACCAATGACCTTTTTGACATGATCACTAATTTTTGGGGGATCCAGCCACAACTCAGGGACAACCAATGGCCATTATCTGACTTAATCAACAATTTGGGTTTAGGGTTTCTGCCACATCATTAGGTATGGATGAACTCTCTCCTGGATGACAATTATGTACTTCCACTCTCTACAAAGGAGCCCCAAATAATGCAAGAACGCAGGCACCGACCACTGAAAGGTTTCCCCTATTATGTCACTCATTGCAATGCACTGTATTTGAAACTAACTTACATAAGTGCAATGAGATCTCATATTTGAACTGGATGTTCATTTAAGCCAACCTTTCATATCAGGAGGTAGAAATCATCCCATTATTGGGGACAATTTCCGAGATTGTTTTGACCCCTTTACAAAACAAATCATCTATCCAATAAGCCTTGCACTCCCTATCATCATTCATCCCATCAGGCCTTCTTGCAATGCTCCATGGGGATGATTTCTGAAATGGCTTAAACTCCTAATAAAAAAATCATCTGTTCCATGAGTCTTGTACCAGCTAAAATAATCATTCATCCCATAAGGCTTTCTTGCACTCCTTAGTTTTGCCATAACCCTTATAGTAACTACCTAGTAACATCATACCGACCATGTTTTCAAGGCCTGCTCTTTTGAAATATTTGCCAGTAGGTGCATAAAATAGGTACCCATGATCAAAGAGGGAAGTAGTAGTCTAGACAAAACTGGGTGGCAACCAGTTTTTTGTTGACATATTTGTGATGTTTAAAGTTTAGCGCGAATTTTGTCCCCAAAATTGCAAAATTGGTCGAAATTACACTAGAAAAACATATTTTCCCAAAATTTCCCAGCAAAAATTTGCTAAAAAATAAGCACTGGTGGCAACACAGTCAAGAATAGAAAACCTACTCGCCTCAGATAATTGAGGGGGGCTGTACTTTAGATCCATTTTTGGATTCAAGCCGCAATTATTTTTGTCGCTAGCTCCAATTTCGTTAGTTTTTAAAGTGAGGGGAAAAAGGTGCGCGTGCTCGGGCATTGTGGCCATGTCGTGTGTTGCCGCAGGGGGGGTGGGTTAGTCGACTCGAAGAAAGATGTAAGTAGTTGGAGAGTTTTGGGAAACTATGGCGGACATGGCGCAAGTGTCGAAGCTGCACTGGGCTGTGCGGAACGCGGATGTGGGAAGTGTGCGGAAGCTGTTACAAGAGGACAAGACGTTGGTGAAAGTGGAGGATTACGACAAGCGCACGCCGCTTCATGTAGCGGCTGCTGCTAACCATCGACTTATAGCGCAAATTCTGTTGGAAGAAGGTGCTTCTATTAATGCGCGGGATCGGTGGGGGTCGTCTCCATGTGGGAATGCGCAGAGTGAAGGACATGCGGAGATGGTGAGATTGCTCAAGGAGTATGGAGGAGAAGACGTCAAAGTTGGACATCATGAGGAAGGCGCTACTACAGGTCCTCCTTTGAGTCCGCCATTGCCCAAGAGAGTGGATTGGGAGATTTCGCCTTCGGAAATTAACCTTGACGATAGCGAGCTCATTGGGAAAGGCTCGTTCGGTGAGATCAGGAAAGCTAGCTGGAGAGGAACGCCTGTGGCTGTGAAAACCATCCGTCCCTCTTTGTCGAAGGATAGGATGGTGGTGAAGGATTTCAGACACGAGGTGGAATTGTTGGTCAAGATCAGACATCCTAACATTGTACAATTTCTTGGAGCTGTCACGCAACAACCTCCTTTGATGCTAATCACAGAGTATCTTGCAGGAGGAGACTTGCACGAGCTGTTGAGGAAGAAATATTCAGTTTTGAGTGCTCCTCTAATTGTGAAATACTCTCTGGATATAGCAAGAGGGATGTGCTACCTGCACAACGGCCCTAATGTCATCATCCATCGAGATCTGAAGCCACGCAATCTCATTCTTGATGAAGCTCAGGAGCTCAAAGTTGGGGATTTTGGACTGAGCAAGCTGATCGAGGCGAAGCATCTGCACGATGTGTACAAGATGACAGGAGAGACCGGAAGCTATAGGTACATGGCGCCCGAGGTTTTTAAGCACGAGAGATATGACAAGAGTGTGGATGTGTTCTCGTTTGCCATGATTCTATATGAGATGTTTGAAGTAGCTGCTCCTTTCGAAGAAGAGAAGGCGTATGCCGCAGCACAGCTTGTGGCAGAAGACGGGAAACGGCCGCCGATGAAAGCCAAGACCTATCCTCCAGGGATGCGCGAATTGATACAGAGGTGCTGGTCTACAAATCCTAAAGAGAGGCCAAATTTTGATACTATTGTCCAAGAGCTACAAACGATGGAAGACAATTTCCCGCAAAATGACCGGGTGCATCTTCGCGACCTGTTGCACATTCGGCGTCACCGAGTCTAGCCGAGTCTAGCGATAGTGGTACTAGGATCTTCATCTCAGGGAGAAAAAAATTCTCGAGCACCTGTAAGTTTAAGTTCCTTTAGTCCACAAACCCTTCAATCTGTTGCCCTTCAGTTGAGCGGACTAGTTGCAAGTATGTTGTTCAAGAATTGAATTCCTTTGAGGGTCAATCATGTGTGATCTGTATCAGTGCATTGTTTCTGCTTATGAAGCAGATTCTTACAAAATTTGGTATTCTAGTGTTTGTTTTAATGATGGGTTCATCATCAATTGCAAATTGTCAGCAAGCTCATATACCCTTGTTTTTCTGATACTGGGGAAACTATTGGAAGTCTCAAAGTCCTCATGGAGTTCACTGAAAATAAAGCAAACAGAAGATCTGATCAGTGGGCAATTTTCCTGGTACTCTGGCTTCTTTTGCACTCTGGCATCTGTAGAAGTGGTATGGAGGCAAGAAGGAAAGCACACAAGTCAATGGATGTCAACTGCAGACCAACAGACCAAGCTAGCTGATGAACAGAGAGCACCTTCAACTGCTGATGAAACTATTTTATTGATTTCTTATTGAACTCTAATTGATTAGATGACCCTGGCTACATAATTCCTGTTGCTCTTGTCAAGATACAGTCCAAACATTTGCAGTCATTTGGAAGTTGAAAGGAGTTTCTTCAATAGCTGATGAACAGGGAGGATCTTCTTCCTGATTCAAGGAGTGGACTCTGGAGCCCCTCACCTTTCTGCACATATAAACACACATAAAACAAAATTGTTGGAATTGGTTTTGCAGGTGAAATTTTGTTGTTGGTTATGACTTTTCAGATGGTGATGCAGATTGTGGTGCAAATATGTTGGATTGTTGATGATCTCTATGATGCACCCACTTTGTCTATCTTTGTCAAATGGGCACTCTTATACCTCACATAGTTGCTGAAGGCATTACGGAGTTACACTTGGGACACAAAAGGAGACATGGAGATGGAGAAGGAATTGCATAGAGAGTGGCCTCAGGCTCGGTTGTTTTCACAATCATCATCTACGAACTCTAAACTGTCAAATTCTTCATTAAGAAGTTGAAAGTCCTTGGTGTGAGAGACAGAGCCACCTTGTCTAACATATGTTTGAGCAGAACAAATATGGTCACACTCCAGATGCAGATAATATGACGATTGTGAAATGCCCTATAGAACTGAGATGGCAAACTTAGAAATCTTGTGTCAATAAGACTGATGATGCCATGATTCTCAAGAGCTGACCTGCTCTGACCTGTAGAAGACATATGGCTGATCCTATGGCTGATCACCATACTGGCTACAAACAAAAAAATCTTAAATGAAACCTGTTCATAACCAGAAATTTAGAAACTGCAACATTCCCACAAAAAGTGCAAGAAAAGAGAAAAAGGACAATATTCTCCTACACCAATGGGCTGGTGGATAGATTTATCATGGCTTGGAATCCTAGTGAAACTTATGAAATTATCATTTAGCTCAAGGTGAGCCCATTGTAATGGGCTGGTCACCGGATAAAATGGATCAATTCTGTGTCATCTGAACCTGGTTAATGGATTTTTTGTTGGCAGCTAGCTCCCATTCTTGAATTCCAGGTGCAAACAACTCTATATCTCCCAATTTGACAGTTTACCATTTGCTAGTTAGTGGTTACTGATGTAGATTTCTGTGAATTAGGTTCCAGTTAGTCCTGTTTAAGGGCTGATTATGTGTAGAGTAAACCCCTTGGCTGTGGGCTTTACTGGAATAAGGGTCAAGGCTTGGATGGGCCGATTCCAGTAAAGCCTGTGGGCAAGGGCTTTATCAAGTGTAAAGACTGGGCCAATATTATATGTTTTTATTTTTCCTGTGTTACCTAGCAGGTATCATGGGAAAAACTGACAAAAATAGCAAGGCCTTTCAAAAAAATGGACTGCCTGCCATTTTTTTGAAATGCCCCACAAATTTGGAAGGAAAATATGCTATATTTAAGGCACTCTCCAATTGAATCAGTGCAGGCCTTTCCAAGAGCAAATGTTAATAAAAATTAGTCAAGTTAATGTTGTCCATCCAAGTGGATTTTAAGGGCCAGCCAATGATTAACCTTCTTCAATTCTTTCCTAGAGATACAATCTCATCTCTTTGGATGCCCAGCTTCCCTTGGACATCATGCTACATAAGGTAAAAATTATTAGTAATGTTATATGTACTAACAACATCAACTTAGTGTCTAGATTATACTGAAAATATATGCAATACTTTTATGTGTTTGGACAGGTAGGGCTGAAGCCAATTAGGTTTTGTAAGCCATTCTTTCATCGTGGGCTAGGTGGTAGGTTTGTCTAGGAACAACTCACTAATTGTACAAAGAGTACATAAAAGATATAAGAGAGGGACCAAAATGAAATGGAAACTTTGAGACTGTGGCAAGCATTTGTTGAGCAGATTTTTTTTTCAATAGAAGTGCTTGCAAATAATTAAAGTCACATGTGAATGTATATATTTTGGGGTATCTGGCCAAGTGCTTCTAGTTATCAGAGTGTACGGATAAGAAGAATTCATTGCTAGCAACTCAGGGACAAACTCTTTTGCAACAAGAACAATACATTAGGTGGGTTCATCACAGTGTAGGTTTCTGATTGTCTGCTACCCAGTGGCTCACGCTGGAAAAGTACATAATCACATACAAATGAGAGAGGGGGAAGTGCTTAGAAGATCTTATGAATTACTCATCCAAAGCATACTAATGGGCCCCAGTGCTGTTGGCCCAAGTATATTAAACCTCATGTAAGGTCACCCATCCCAATATTATTCTGATCAACATGAGCTTAACCTCAATTTCTTTTGAATAGACTTTTTTTAATTAAAATGTTGATTTCTAGAGAAAAAAAGCATTTTAAATTCAATAAATTTTGTTTTATTGGTTCCAAAATTACAAAGCAAGAAACATGCACATGATCTCGTCAAGGGCTCTCTTGCAGTACAAAAAACAGAGCAATGGGACTCACAGTTTGGCAGGGTTACTATCTGGTCACATCCAAACAAAACAAATCAAAACACCTATCCTAATATCACACACATACGTGAACAAAGAAAATGCCAACCTTCCCTTCACCCAATCTGTGACAATGACTAATCTTCATACAAGCAAAAGCAAGATTGTCATGAATTTACTTTGCAGCTTTAAATAACAAAAGTTCAAACAAAATGACAACCCACCCACTACAAAGTATCTTACACAAGTTGAGCTATAGATGGATTGATTTGCTATCTTCACCCAACGTCAATGAGTCATGTCAACAACCTGCTAGGAATCTTTTTTTTCCTTATTATTTGTTGATTGTTTGGTTTCATTTTTTCTTTGGGTTGTGTCTACTTGTGCTCTCATTTGCCTTGTACTTTTGATGGATGGGTTCCCATCCTTGATTTTTATATACAGGGTTTTTCTTCTGATTAGCACAGAGTGGAAGTGGGCTGAACTTTGGGCACAGCTTGCTCTAGACTGGCTCTCTTTTTTTCTTCCAGTACCTTCTAAGCATGGAAGTAATCTGACTTGTAATCAGTAACTATAATTCATTACTTACCTACTCAGAGTAGCCTGTGAACCTCATTACAGGTGGTGATCATGACATTCTATCCACTTACTTGCTGGTTCTCAAATGTTTCAAATAATCAGTTGTTGTATATAACCATGATTTTCAAAAAAAATTACAAAGCTGCTGGTTTTTTCTTGTCCTTTCATGAAAACCATCGGTTCTTTGAGGGTTTTGGAAGAACCACCAGTTTTAAAAATTCAAAGAACCGCCCAACACTGGTACCTACTGAGGCCCTTATGCTAGTCTGCAACATTTAAGTCTCATTGAGGTGTGTGGGCAAACCTTGAGTATTCCTGTCACATGAGGATGCGTGTCAAAACCTGAGAATGCACGGAATACCTTTTGAGGGTGTGATAAACCAGAAGATAGATTGCACTGCCTGGTTTTTCCAGAGCATATTTTTGGAATGTTTTCATGACTGAAATAATCAGTTTCCACCTTGGAGGCTGGCGACTAACTCGGCTCAACTAAATTCCTCAGACACATTATCACGCACAACCCAGCACATTCCACAACGTAATGGTTCTCATGATTTGCATAATGAGCAGGTCAGATAAACTAAACCTGGACTAATAAACCTGGACCAGATTATTGTGCCTTGCAAGGGAGACTAAAAAGAAGCAGAACAGACCAGATGAAAACCATTACTTAGATGCAATTTAGCCAAGTTAATGAAAACCTGCCAAGTTAATTTGTATATTTAAAACTGAAAAAAATTATGCTAAGCTGGGCCAAGTTATGTTTAGAAAAAACATTATGCCCCAACATGGTCACCGGTTTGGCACTCCTGAGACCGATAAATCCAGAGAACGAACAAGGGAGAAGAAGTAGACGGTAGACCAGCTTAACATTGGCAAAAAGCAGTGACACATTGTTCCTCGGAGGTAGGTAGTCAGTCTCCGTGTAGAACAAGTTTGCTTTTCTGGAAATCCCTTACTTGTTCTAATTTGCCACTAGTGATGGTCTTCTTACCAATCTCGACCTTGCAGGAGCAGCTGCTATATAGAGGCGTGCACATCACATTGTGTTCTTCCTATCTCTTCTCACGTCTTCTTCTCCTCTCCGTTTCTCCAATCTGATCAGCAGCGCAGGGTCACATCACATTGTGTTCCTATCTCTTCTTCTGAGGTCTTCTAATTCCTTTCTCCGTTTCTCCTCTCATGATCAGCGCTATAGATCCGTTGCTGAACCCACCAGCTTGCAGCTCAGGTATATAGAGGAGTGCAGACCACACCCTGTTCCTATCTCTTCTCAACTTTTCTTCTCCTGCCCGGTTCTCTTCTGATCGGCCTTCGGGATCGGCTGAGATTTCCTTTTTCTCCCTGCTTCTTCGTCTTCTTCTTTGCTGAGCCTTTCTGCTGAGCCTCCTCCTGATCTCAGGTTCTACTTTGACCTCGCCAGGATCTGTTGACATTTCCTCCTCCTTCTTCGACCATCGGTTGCTGAACGCCTCGGGTCCACTGCACCCTGTCCTCTAAGACCAGGGTTCACTCAGCGTACGTCACTGCCACGAGTATTTTGCTATTGTGTGTTTGTATTGGGAAGGGTCGTGAAAATTCTTGCACAAAGGTTTCTGTGTGGGGGGTAGGGTATTGCAAATTGGCGTAGTTGTTTTCTTTCTAACATGAATAAGCATGGAACTATGTCCTTCTTGCCGGAAGGTTTTTTTTCAATGGGGGGGTGGGGTAACATAGCTTGGGTATAATGGAAAAGTTCATACCAATGAACATGGTGATCAGTTCGAATCCTCTGTATGTATGTATGTATGTATGATGGTGATGATGATGCCCTTGC
>Ga0209208_10005991_pt1 | contig 16828 bp, 12 predicted proteins | sample S1TSphfallax_3_FD_187694 | JGI IMG/M metagenome (GOLD analysis project Ga0209208, IMG submission 187694) | Host-associated microbial communities from peat moss isolated from Minnesota, USA - S1T2_Fd - Sphagnum fallax MG (SPAdes) (version 2) | ecosystem: Host-associated > Plants > Peat moss >...
AAAATGAACCTGCCATGCATCTTGTTTTTTGTGGCTGTTTCAAATGAGAGAATGGTGTTGAAATTCATTCAGCAAAGCCAACCCTAAGAGACAAAGCACTTACATTTTTTAACAGCTCTGGACAACTTTCATACACTTCCAGTGACACTATTGGATTCAAACATCAACAGCAGATGACATCTGAAGACCCCTATCTTTTCAGAATAAGCTCAACTAGTTATCCAGAGGTCTTTGTATGCAAATATACTCTAGTGTGACCCAAGGGAACTAGCAGAGGTCTGTATGACATTGCAAAACAGGCCATCTCCATGTCTCAAGTAAAAATCTGTTATATGAAATTTCACTTCACAGCACATCTTTGTCTTTATGTGAACAATCACATATAAAGTCAAGACATGGAATAGAGGAATTGTGGAGAGATTACCAAGTAGCACAAGGTGACACTTCTGGCCTTACTTCAGAGTGTATGTACATGTGGTATATTGCCTCTCCTTCCATGTATGGCCTATGCTGACTCTTTAACTCCCTCTTTACTTCTCTTTTGTTCACCATCTATTTCTAATGTTTGATTCTCAATGACCGTGACTGCCAATTTTTGTGTTGACAGCACCAGTGTATCCCTGTGCCAGCCAATGTTTCCTGTTAAAAAGACACCAATGGCCCTGGTCTATCCTTGATCCACTCACCTGATCCTGATAGTGCTAAAGAAATGATGTGTGTGAAGCTCGCCTCTTCTTTGATAGTGCACGGCGAATCACACGAACCCGAACAACACATTGCCACAAAATGAGGGCAGAAAACCCTAGCATCTGCAGCAGAAGTGGTCCTTTCATGTCTGCCATGAAATGCCCACACATGAAACCGTAAGGAGAGTATATCAATGGGACCACACTAACAGGAAAATGGAAGCCCCCCACCCTTCACATAGCTATGAACTCGCAGAAAAATCTCTACAAGAACAATTTGAAGATAACATTACAATTTTTTCCAGTCATAACCTTACGAGGGTTGCTCACAAAGTGTCTGACCATCACCTAACAGGAAGATTTCTTGTGACTTGCAGCATTACCAGCACATTCTTCATCAGTGTGAGTACACAAGTTGAAAGAACAGAGACAAGTGACCCCCCTTAGCCTAGCCAACCAGTTGCATGAAACAACTTGGGTGCAAGATGTTCCAGAAAGTCTCACAGCACAAGTACTTGCCTTTGAGTTTGATGACCAAGCCCTTTAATCTACTATCTTCAACATCCATGGTGATATTCTTGGTGTGCTGCTGCAGTTTTGGCCCTTTGCACTGGTTTGTGCATTTCACTCGCTTCTCATACTCATCACTCCCATCACAACAGTCTGGACAAGTGAAGTGACACATTCCATAACAAGTAACATCTTCATTAGTAGTGAGATTTTATCAATACTTGTGACTTTTTGCAACCTGAAGAATTTGGAGATGACCCTATAATAAGAAACTAGATATTTCCTAACTGACCAAAGTACCAGAAACCATCAGCAAAGCACCCTAAAGAAAAGAGAAATACAGACCACAAAAAAAAACAAATGATTCGTTTGAACAACAGAACTGGTCATACACATGTTCAGGGACCTGCAACAGCAACATGTATGGCACTGACCACATACCATAACATGCCCACTGACTTCTTTAGTTCCTGGCAACGGGTGCAGGTTAATGTCAAACATTAACCAAAGTGCTGATTTTCTGTCACAAGACTATCAGTAACAGGAAAAATCAGCCATGGTGCTGGTTAGCTCAAGAAAAAGAATAAGGAAAGACCTCAAGACAAAGCAGAGAAAGGGAGAAAGGCCAGAGCAGAAAAACTCCAACAAAAAACGAAAAAGGAAAGAAAGACAGAGAAGAAAGGAGGACATTGAAGTGAACTTTAGAGAAAAAAGTGGGCTTAGAAAAGCTCCCTACTTAGCAATGAGAAATTATTGAAACAATCATTTTGAAGATTGCAAAGACAGAATCTCCAAATAAAAACCTTTCCTTCATAAGCAACCCTCTGGTTCAATTCAGAAGAAACTTTGAAGAGTAATCCTTTTTCTTTGGCAGACTATTTAAGCCTGCCATTTGGGCTACAAACAACTATTTGGAGCTGCAAAGCCTTAGAACCTGGAAAACTGACCATTGACAACTCCAAATTTCACAGAATCTGAAATATTGGAATCTACATGACGCATATGAATCATGTCATCACCTGCATAATTTGGCTAAGAAGACTTGTCAAAAATGTCAATACTTCAATGTTTAGAATCTTTGGGATATTGCCAAATACAAGAAATTGCAACAGGAGCCATTATAAGTACAATTAAGTTCACAAAAGGATTCAGGGTATATGCCAGCACCGATAGAGTCTTTGTCTAGACACATGAAGTTGGAAAAATCAGGAATATCAGGAACAAATAGATTGTCTACAAACCTTCTTATTAACAATATATTGCGAAGGAGAACAGGACATGAATTAGACTTAACCAGCCAATCTTCAAAATCAAACTCATGGGAAGAAAGGTGGAAGTTAGCCAAAAAGACTGCACAATTGGGATACCAATAGATTGCCTAAAAATTGATGGACCAAAAGAGAGGAACAGATGATCTAGCAAGAAATCTAGCCAAGGAGATAAAACTGCAGCATTTGCTACCTTGAAGTTATAGAGGCTCCATAGACCAAATCTCATCCTTATTCTTCAAGCAGAAATATTTGTAGTCAAGGGCTGACCTCTGAAGCAACAAAAACAAAACAATGGGACTCACACATTCTATCAAAACTTCATTCACTAGAACTTTCCTTTTAGATTTCAAAACTGAAAGGTCGATCTTACTATAAAGAGTTGAGAAATCAAACAACTGCAACAATGGAGGAGTAGATTTGTCAATTCTTGAGAGATTCAAGAGCTTGATGACATCAACTACTTTGAGGAAGTCTTTTAAGAACCCAACTATCAGCTTCTCAAAACTTGGCCACCCAGAAGTCATTCACCACTGGGAGGATAACTTTATAAAAGGAGCTTAGCCATATAGAAACTTCTCTGAGAGAAGTAGAACTAGCTGCATTACTGACCCTAGGCTTCATGAGGTTTTCGTGGAACTTCCAAACTGCACAAAGACAGGGAACTTGAGGGCCACACTCTGCTTTAAACTTATTAGCAGTAATGAAAGAATTATGAAGTCTTATGGTAATGTACTTATATCATAAATAAGTAATGCAACTTCCCACTTAAGGTTCTCAATGCAGGTTGCCAAAGGTATTAGGCCATGGTAGAGCATCTGAAGGCCCATGGAATTACAAGATATGAGAACTATACAGCCAGAGACTCTCAGGCATTTTGCTCACACAACTAGCAGCAGTAAGCTAGCCATTAAACAACAGTAATGGTGCACTTATCCATTCTTACTTTGTGATCCAACAAAAAACAAAGTAAAATGCAAAGGTTAAATTATCTCTACAACATTCTACATGATTGCCACTCAACCCCATTGAAGTGTTCACCTTGCAATCAAAATCTTGTTAGAAAGAGCACTCCGTTAGAGAATCAGCTCAACTTTCACCTTTAGCCATTCATGACTGTGGGGTGGGAAGTGACAATTCTACTGTCCCACATATTCTGAAGTCATTGCAAGACCAATAACTAGATGCAAAAGATCATTCTATTCCAACAAGATGAGCAGGATAAATAATCAGTTAAATAATCCTTATCTCATGAGCAAGAGTTCAATCTGGGAAATTGATAAGGAAATCAAAGCCTCACCACAAATACCATCATTAACCCGAGATGAAAAAACCCTTCGTGGAGTGATCCCTGTATCCTTGCAGTAAAACTTTCCCTCTAAGCAAGCAGATGTCCCTGGAAACAAGTGACACAGATGGTCATCTTCACCTTCAACTTTAACTTCAAGAGGACAGTTCAACCCAGCAATCCCAATAGTTCAAGCAGTCTTTAGGCTGAAGAACAGAAAGAAACTGAGCAAAGAGCAGAGCAGTACTCATTAAGTACCAAATACCAAATACCAAAACCTTGACAAAGAGACTTCTGTTTATCCAAGAGAGGAAGCTCACCAGGCTCATCTGTCCCATCTGCACAGTCACAGAAGTTATCATTGAGGCGCTCCCGGGGAAAGCTCTTGGTTCCATCTTTGCACCATATAGTTGCACTGTTGAAATATTCTAAGTCTGTTGCCAAGTGAACATCCCCAGTCACAATTTGCCTGAAGTACTGAACAAGGAGCTTAGGCAAAGGACCATGAGACCTTTGCAAACTACATGGAGACCATGAGGCTCACAGAAGAAAAAAAGCAACAAGTTCCACAACAGTAGAGACATTAATCCACACAGTGACAAAAAACAAAGGGGAATGAGAATAAAGGGATACTGGAACACAGGAAGGATATCTGGCTGTAAGTGAGAGACCCATCACTCAATTGATCAACCCAGCTACAGTGCATGATCTTGATGATTGATTCATAGCCACACTGGCCAAAAAACTGAGTGAATGCCCATAACTGTAAGAATCATGTTGCTCTCATATATGGAGATCTGTTTTAACCCTTTGCACATGCTGAACACCAAAACTACAAGCATATGTCCCAAATTGAAGAAAGACTCTGCTTCATTCTAAATCTTATGGTTCAAGAATACATATAACACTAACAAACAGTTTGTGTGTTCTCTAATCTATTACAGGAACTAAGAACCAGGACCCTTCATTCAAAACTATATTCTCATCTTTGCCATGAAATACAGTTGAACAAAGTGAGCTAGTTGATCTACAGTCAATTAAGAGAGTATGCAGATTAAAACTATATGGGTATGATTTACAAGCTCCCAAGCTTCTCTGGTGTTGGGTTTGTGATTTTTCTTTGGTGTCATTGAAATAAAATCAGAGCAAATAATGGTTCCAAAATCCACTGGCAATGATAGCAGTGCAAGTAGAAGGCCGGATGTGGTGACCAATTGACAGAAGATCAATAACAGAAATTGAGACAAGAAGAAAACAGATGCAAATGAATCTGATATCTTAGGGTTTTACTGTTCAAGCTTGTGGCTTTCTTGAAATAGATGCAAAATGACTCTGATAGCTTAGAGCTGTACTGTTATCAAGCTTGCAGCTTGAGAAAGAATCATCAAGATGAGAAAGAGACACTATGTCTCTTTCTTGACATCATTGCAATATAGGTCACGGGGACTGCAATTTTGGAGTTCCTGGGCCATAATGAAAATTGGAACATGCACAGAAGATGCACAAAAAATTGCACACAAGTTACAATACACAAAAACTGAGCCAAGATTGCAGCAACAAGTGAACCGAGTTCGAGCACAATTTGGAGTTGTGAAGAGCAAGAGAATGGATAAAAAGAGGATATGTACCCAGGGTGTAACAAACAGTGCAAAGACTTGAACAACTGGTACTTCACACCTCTGAAGTGCAAATGTAAAGCAAGTGCACAGACTCTTTGTGATGAAGACAGAAGTTTAACATACAACGATCTTAGAAAGAAAAAGAAGGGGAAAAAAATAGCAACTGTAATGAATTGAAGAGATTAGAGAGATTAAGCCGATCTTGCAGAAGACAAAAGGATCTCAAGAAGCTAAAACGAGAACGACTTCTAGTGCCTGGTGCATCTGATGATGATGATGATGATGAAGAAGAAGAATCTCGATCAGCAAAAGCACGAAAAAGCAAAGCAAAAGAGACTACTCCTCTGGTGGTACCTTGAGGTGAGATGCCGCGAGTCTTGGAGCCTGCAGACACCTGCCGCACTGCCACGACAAACAGCAGCAGCAACATTTCCAGCAACATCCACGGCCTTCTTCTTCTCCTCTCGCTCCTCACACTCCACAACGATGAGAGAACTCCAAAATGAAGTTGATCACACAACTTCATTCTTGTGCCAAAAAAACGACAATTGTGTGAGGAAACAAAAAAGAACTCAGGCAGTCAGAGAAAGAGCGAGAGAGAGAGAGAGAGAGAGCGCTCTCCGAGTCTCGCAGCAACAACAAACGACAAAAGCTCGTGCTGGCGGGTACAGTTAGGGCCATCGATCGACGATCCGATCCCTGGTATCAACAGTCACCTAAAACTCGCAATTGCTTCACTCGATCGAGAAGATCGAGCTCGTCGATGCAAGCTCTTCGAAGCTAGTCAATGGAGTCATTGCAAATGCAAAACGGAATTTTGTCGGTATTTGTCTTTCTCAACTTCTCTTTCCTGCAAGTGCAACTCCACCTCAACTCCAGAAAATAGGTGTATATATATATAGATATATTATTGCATCAAGAATGTGTGCTTTGTGTGATGGATTTTCAAAATTCCTGCTTTGTGAGCAGAAAACATGATCTTTTCTTCAATAAGCTTGTTTCTCTCCTCTCTGAGAAAGACAAACAAACAAGAGAAGGCCTGTAAGCAATGGATGGACTACTGTGCCAAGCAACTACGCCATCTTCGCAAGCTGCCATAAAAGCTTGCATGTATGATCTGAAAATGTGTTGGAACAGACTCTTGTCATATAAATCTGATGCTCAATTGAGATCATTGCAAAACAGACTCTTGTCATATAAACCTGATGCTGAGGTGAGATCATTGTGAAACAAGAGAACTAACAGGAAGGTTTGGTGCTGTCCTTGATGCCGGATTTCCAGCACTACAATTGCTCCACAATTCTTCACTGAAAGTATCCATTGAGAAACACTGACAAAGACAAGAGCAAGACACAGAAACAGAGGCAATAGATAGACACAAAAGAGAGACAGAAACAGAGACAAACAGACAGGCAACACTAAAAGGCAGTTCACTTTCATACAATTTGAATACTTGAAGCACAACCCATCAGCCCAATTTGAAGCTGCATGACACTTTCAAGGCTTTTTCATTGGGTGCTTGGTCATAAGTGCACATTGTTGACATACACAATGTTGTTATAGATTCAACATGCACAATTGTGTTTACAGAAACTTTTTGGCTTGTTATCAATTTGGGGGCTATGGTCACAGCAATAGCAGCAGATCCTCATAGTCTTGGCAAAATGTTGTCAGAGTCTCTGAATTGGCACATGAAGTCATTATTGAACTTCTTGAAACTGTCCATGATCCTGGGCATGTCTTCCTCTGCAGGCAAAATTGTGGCCCGGATATGAAATGTCCTGGATTCAAATCCCATCATCACAAATTCAGTTCCTCACAGTGTGCATTTTGAGGTTGTTTCATTGACACAGTATGCAGAACAATGGCTTACAAATAAAACGGGTATTTTTGGAACCCATCTTTTGGGACTTCACAAACAATGTCAGAAGGAAATGTGGGACTCCACAGACAGAAGCACTTTTGTAAATTTTACCCTTCTTTTTGGTCATATCCTCCTGACCCAGGCACTGTCAATAGTCCAGTGGCCTCCAACAGCTTCAAGCAATAGAACAGGTCAGGTGCTTTTCCTGCTTCTTGTGCTGCGGCTATAGCTGCCTCGGGCAGTTTCACTTGGGGGAAGCAAAAAAGAGCTCCTGCATTGACATCACAGGAAGGTGTAGTCAAGAATACACAGAATCCCCAACCCAAGTGGAAGAAGTTGTACATGGTATGAATTGATGACATATCAATGCCAGACCACATTTGGGTTATATGGCATGTTAAGTTTTAACCTCACTTGAGGTCCTTTGAAGACTTGCTCAACTTCTGTGCAAGCCATCCTCGGTGACATTGCAATAAGTAAGATTAAGGCTACAGTCATGAGTGAGCAGCTTGGTAACAAAAGGAAAAGCTCAGGTTTAAATAGTTAACAAACCTTCTGTGAAATTGCAAATGACATTCTCAGAGTCATTGAAGCCATCTGTCATTATGTGTGCTTTTAATCGTAAGGAATCCAATATTGATTGACTGAAACATCGAGCTTGCAAACAAAAAAGAAGAGGTCTTGTGAGAGAGGCATATCATGAAACAAAATTTGCAGAACAACAACTAGAAAAAAAGGAATATCGCAATCAACAAAGACATCAGTAAGGGAAGAAGAAGTGAAGAGGTAACACCTTTCAGCAGCATGCTGAGGATAAGAGACAGTTCCTGGTCGAGGAGGTTTGACCATCAATCCCATCTGCATCATCATTGCAACCCAGCCATCAAATCCAAGTTCAAAAGATGAACCTAGTTGCAAAATGTGCTCATCTTATCTATGGAAATGAAAGCCAATGATTGCAAAGGGCTCCTCTAACAGAAGGATCTGGGCATCATTTGACATTCATGTCAGCTCCATGTAGCTTAAATTGAAGACTCATACCCCGAATCAAACATCAATGGCAGACAATTACCAGGATCTGGCCACTGACATTTCCCATGCTAATTGAAGCCACTTTGTAGAACTCATCCACAGTCTGCAAACATGAAAAATATTCATGGATGCAGTATCAGTACTCATGCCATTCACCCAACACATCATTCCACAGATGTAGGTATATTTCTAATCAATTTTCTACATATATACCTGCTCAAACAAACAGTCACTGCTCGCCTGTTTCCTCTGTCCCTTGTGACCATGGTTCAGTAATCATGTTAGAAACACAAATCAAGAATGACCCAAGGTTCAAGAAGGACACAGACCTTGGGATGGATGTTAGTCAGCTCAAAATATCCACCTCGCTGACCACACTCTCCCAAAAAACCTTTGGAGGCACTGTGGAAGGAGATCAACTCCAGAGTTGAGCAAGTTGGCTGGCCCATATCCATTAGCACCTGCTTCACAGTACTTCCACAGATCACAGAATACACCACTGGCTGTTCTACACATATGAAGCATGTAGACTTCTTGGCCAATGGGATCCTCATCTGGACTGAAGAAGCACTAAAGAAACTGCAACCATCATGAGCACAACAATGGCAACCTGACAGTCTGAAGATGGACACAAGGAGCTTGCAAAGCAAGTAGACTTTACTTTTCTAGCACTGATAAAAGGATGATCATCTTGATAGATATTCTGCTGGTAAACCTCGTCAACCAGCAGCACCAATGTCTCCTTGATGCACAACTCAATCAGACCCTTTAAGTCTGCCTCTGTTAGGCATTGTGATGTTGGGTTCCCTGGATTGATAAGCACTAAACCTTGCACCTGCATTGATAGTACACACCACATCACATGAGTGATCTTACCAGGGATGAAATGGTTTCATGCAGTGCAAGCCAGGGCTAATAGAACCACAAGGGTAAAAATAAAGTAGCAGTGGAAAATCTTACTGTGATCCCCTCTCTGCGAGCAGCTAAGATTGACTTTTGCAAATCAGTAAAATCCAGTTGCCAGTTGGCCTCCTCTGACAAGTAATAGGGCACTAAAGTCCCTCCAAAGAGTGAGATGGCTGCTGAGTACAAGGGATACTTTGGAATAGGCACCATTATCTGGTGCACACCATAACAGCTTTGAGTGTTTAGCATGCAGGCTGAAACAGCAACCAACTCAGAAAGTCAGGCAGGAAATCCAATGCAACTAGTGTCATTATAGCAGAATATCATAGAAACACAAAACAACAACTAAAAGGAGATTGAAAGACACCCCATCTTTCTCATTGCGGATCAGCAGATTGAGGACCTTCTGCACACCACTGCTGGTTCCATCAGTAAGAAAAATTGTCTCTGGGTCACTGCAACCCAAATGACAAGAGTCCTATTTAATGCAACCGCAGGCAGCACAATAATTTACACAAGAGAAATTGCCTTCCTTTTAGATTAATGTTGTAAGATTATCTCATAGCATTTCTTTCTAAGTTAGGATATGGAGGTCAGCATTTCTGGACTCATTTCCATAAATCAACAATAACAATAGCCCTTGTGAAGGCCATACATACCTTGGGTAACCATCTCGCTCTAGAATGAAATCAGCAATCTCTTGTCGAACTCCAAGGATTCCCTTTGCATCACTGTATGCCCCTGTCCAGCGAAACTACAGCTTAACATTTGGACCATGATTTTAAGTAGACAGGATATATGCCATCCCTCCAACTCAGATAGTACTGGAAATTCTCTGCCGTCTTATATTGGCCAACACAAGAATTATGATTCTGTGCAACCAAGTATAATATTTTCTGCTCAAATACAGCAGTGTGGTTTTCATGACAAGAATTACTATGTGTGTCAAGCTACACTCTATTTGTAACTGAAAAAGAGAATTGTTGAATAAACTGCAACTTACCAACACCACCAGGGTTCATTGCAAGGTACTCCTTAGCTCTAGCAATTGCATCCGATGGAAAAAGAAGCCCAACATGGGGATTGTCCATCAGAAATGGTGCTTGACACAGAGCCATGACCTGCAAGCGTGCAGAGTCTAAAGAAGTATTGTCAACAAAAAAACAGTCATTTCAGAGCGCTTATAATAATGCCTTGCATCCATGTACACTAAGCAACAAGGTAAGTATAGATGATGACAAAAATCTGCAGCAGTTTGGAAATACAGGAGGTGCAAAATTCTAATGTAGAGCAAGAAAGGGAAAGAGAGAAAGTTCTCACCTGTCGGGGGAAAGTCAGAGGTTTTTGACCAAGAGCATGTGGGTTACCCACATGTGCAAAGATGATCTGCCTCAATACACACAACCCTTAAACCACAAATCAGCCACAAGGAATTCCATGCCAAGAGCTGCCATGGGCATGACCTCCTTCTTACTTGAGAGAAGCCAATAAATTTCCTATCTCTTCTGGGAGCACACAGTTGCAATAACAACACAGGGATTAAAAACACAGGTACCTATTTCAGAAGAATGTATGTTAGGATTTCAATGGGAGAAAAAAACAAAGAAAAACAAAGTGGCTTGTTGCATTATGGATCTACCCTTTTAAATGGCATCCATAAGGATCATAAATACTCAACATACTGAATTGGAAACACATGGTGGTTCGCATGGTGAAGCTAAAGCAGATCCTTCCATTCTGTGGGAAAGGGTTCTATAGTGGACTCCACATGAATGTAGGGATACCAAACTTTTGGCCCATTGTTTCTGGGTGCATCACAATGTCCCTACCCTGAAAGAGAGAGCCAACAAAAGGGGGTGCGGGGGGGGGGTGGGTTTGAAAAAAGCTCTAGGACCTTTTTGCCTTCTTTCTGAAGCTCAGAAGCTCGCAGGAAGAGCTCTCCCGTCAATGTATTTACAGTGTTCTTCACATTGGGATTCAAACTGTCAGGACCCATCACTTTGTACTCCATTGTTATTATATGGCTGGCTGTGGCCACCTGCTGCTACTACTACACGGATCTCCCGTCACCTTCCTTCCTTCCTTGATTCCTTCCTCCCTCCCTCCTCCCTCCCTCCCTCTCGCCCCTCACTCTTCTGCTCTGGAGCAGCAGCATCATCTACTCCACAAAACAAAGCCGGAGCTCTGATTCCCAAATCATGACTTGCATAATAATGCTTATCCAAAACTTGCAAGACAACAAAGAATGTAAAATCAATAGGGAATCCCCCCCCCCAAAAAAAAACCAACAACAACAAACAACAACAACAACAACACCAATTTCTCGTTGCTACTCAATTCTCTTCTACTACAATGAAGAAATGAATGAAAGAACAAAGCCAAAGCTTCACTAGACACCAAGTTCTCAATGGGTTCTTATCATGTTCCCAATTTGTTCCCCATGTTCTTGATACATTCCTCAACATGTTCTCAATAGCACTGTATTTTATCCCATATGCTTTGCCTAATGTTGTCCTCCTCTCACCTCTATAAATCTGCTAAAGGGGACATTCAATGTCCTTCTGCTGATATCTTGATGATATTAAGCTTTATGTCCCATAACATTTCCACTTCATAGTGAACTGAAAATTTCCTCTTCAAGGATATTCCAGATTTTTCGCTTTCAAAATGGTTTTTTCTTTTCCTGGGCCAATCAATCAATTTAGTACAAAATGAAATTGTACCTTGAACCCCCACCTCCCTCAACTACTTAATATGAATCACACTAGCCTATCATGGATCACTTCGGCAATTCTTTTTCAATTCTTCCCCATTTTGAGTGATTTAAAATGCTATAGGGTTGATCTGGCAGTGATCGAACACTTAAGCACTCAGGGCAGGTTGAATCCAAGGGAAGGGCTCCATTGTTTTTGGTGTCAAAATTAAATTTGAACCCCTCTTCTTGGTACATTTGACATACAACAATCATTTTAAAAAATGAGTAGAAATGAGAAAGTTATGGCCCCCCAAAACAAAAGGGTCAAAAACTCAAAAAAACAAACCACCAAACAGTACAAAAGTCAATGCACAGAACACTCAAAATATTCTTTTCAAGCTCGACAAATCATCTTTGAAATGCAAAGGCAAAGGAGCAGCCGAGAAGAGCAGTAAAGAAAATACATTTTTTCGAATTACAAAACACGTTTTTTTCATTTTTCTTCATTTTGATCCCTCTTACTTCATCTGTGCATAACTTTCTCCAAAAAAAACATTTCAAATTGAGCGATTTAAACTGCTTTGAAATCGTCCTCTCAAGCTCGACAAATCATCTTGTAACTCTTAAGGCAACAGAGTAATATTTAAAGCTTTTGTGAGGGGATCAGAAATACGCTATGAACTTCTTCCATCAAGACTTGTTCTGCAAAAATGACTCTCGCTACTTGGGGGACCATAACTTTCTCGTTTTTTTTTGTTCATTTTTGTCGATTTTTAGTGCCATAGATGTGCCAAAGAGGAGGGCTCCATCTACTCCCACTTGGGGGGGCCATAACTTTCTCGCCTTTTGTTCATTTTTGTCCATTTTTAGTGCCACAGAGCGCCAAAGAGGAGGGCTCCATCTACTCCCACTTGGGGGGGCCGTAACTTTCTCGCCTTTTGTTCATTTTTGTTGATTTTAGTGCCATAGATGCGCCAAGAGGAGGGCTCTATCTACTCTTTGAACACCATAAACAATGAATTAGGCCCTCCTGCAAAAACAACAAGCAAACCCTACCTTAAGTGATAGCTCATGGGCTGTTCTACCCTATTAGCCCAGGCCTAAAATGGTGACAAACTCTTTTGGGAAGAGAAATTTCTTGCAGCCAGTGGGAAGGCCCAAGCATGCACTCAAGGTTTTTTTTCATTTTTCCCTTGGTTCCTCATGTGTTCCCACTATGTTCCCTTTAAGTTCTCTCAATGGGTCCCCAAGTTCCCAATGTGTTCCCAATATGTTCTCTTTAAGTTCTCAATGGGTCCCCAAGTTCCCAATGTGTTCCTCAACATGTTCTCTGATCCCATATGCTTTGGCAAAAGTTGTCCTCCTTTCACCTATATAGGTGGGCCAAAGGGGGGAGGAACCCAATATTTCAAAATTAAACCTTCTACTTTGGAGAGCCTCTGTAGTTTAATATTTTTTTGAGTGATGGACCAGTCAAATTGGCTTGTTGGAAAAAATAATAATAATGAATTTAATTAAATTAACTTAAACTAAATTAAGACTCTCCAAAAGGTAACAGTAAAATTAAAATCCAAAAAGAAAAAGCTTCTACTCTTTTTCTTTTTTAAAAGTTATCTTCAATCGCCTAAATTATTTCCCTTTCTGTCAATTATTTTCTGTGCTACTTCAATATTTACAAATGGCTAGACTAATGATTCTTTTAACTTTTGACATGTGTCGCCATTTTATTGGTGGCTGAGAAAAAAAAGAAAAAAGGAGGCATGTTATTAACCCTCAATAGGACAAATTAAACAATTTTTGTGGTTGAATTGTTGCAAAAAAAAAAGGCTTATAAGATGTGATGATCCAAGAATTAATTTTGATTGAATTCTTTAGAGCCTGAAGTATTTTCATGCAATGGTACATAATCTTCTTCTTTTTAAAATTTTAAGCTTGAGGTTAATATCTTAATTTAGTTAAAACAAAAGCAATGGGCATTTCTATCACTTTTGGGATCTATTATTATAATAATAAACATGGTTGCTAATGAAGTGTGATATCTTTCACAACATGCAAACATCCTCATGATTTCATGTAATTTTTTTGGCATAAGAAGAATTCAATTGAGCTTATTGTATATCAAAGTTTAAATATAAAACATGACAAGGGAGGGTTGAAAATCACATATTCAATGAGATGATGAGATCAAAATATCACAAATACAACATAAATGTGATTAAATGATGAACATATTGTGAGTGAGAAAGAGAAAATATGGCAAATGTTATGTAAAAGGACGAGATTCACATGAACAAATTTGACAACTTGCCTTACTTTTTGGATTTTTGGGGATATTTGAACAATTAAAGAAAATTAGTTGCAAAGCTCATGGTTTTTACAATTGTTATTGAAATGTTTTTGATACCACAATTTTTTTGGAGTCAATATTAGATCAGCCTTAATTGACAATTTGGATTTTTGGCCTACACTATTGATATATGCAACTATTGTTTGCCAATATGGGTCAAAAAACTATATCACTAAAAGTGGTTCCAACACAAAAGATGGGAGAAGATCATGCCAAAGGGAAAAAGGTTGTATGAGGAAACATGATAACCAATCCATATCGGGACAATCACAAAAGAAAGGATACATTGTAGATTTCCATATTTGTGTAATTTATCTCATGTTGGACATTGCATGTATAATTTATATGAACACAAAGAATGTTGACAAAATGGGCTTGAAGTTTCATGAAGATCTAAAGTTAGGAACAAGGTTTGCATTTTCTACTCCCATAAGTGATGTCATGTAAAAGTTTGTTTTGGATTAATTTTGAGATGGGATTATCCATTTCACACGAGACGAATAAACATTGACATTATGTGAAGGATGTCACAGATGACCCAATATAATTAAGCCATGATATGTCCATTAGTGAAGAAGATGTGTGTAACATTGACAATGAATTAATGAAGGAGACTTTCCAATTATTAAATAATGATGAGCTACAAATGTGCAAATGTGGGTTCAAGAGAATGTAGACTCAATATTCTTTTACTAAGAGATACATGTTCAAGTTCATGAAGATCTTATGGGTGGAATTTGCTTTTTACATTAGGTTCAAAACCCCTTGGCAATTTGAGCAAATACTTTGACATGGTCATGAAAGTAGGATTTTCTATTGATAACATTTTGGAACCAATTATAATAAGGGAGTTTTGTGTACATATGCATTTGTAGCTATATACATGTGTTTTACAATGTGCATTTTATATCTTACATAACATGGTTTCAATGCATTTTCTAACACAAGACATAATAAATTGTAGTTCCTTTTATATACTATTATGATTTTTGACAAACGATAGAATGATTATTGAATGGATTCATATTGATGAAAAATGTGCCAAAATAGATCTTTCACTTGGGATGAAAGCATTAAATAAAAATTGCAATCAATACAACCAAATTGGCATTCCAATGCATTCATTGTTGATTGTGCAGATGTAAAGATTAATAATCTAAGGTTTAAAATTTGCATAACATTTGCAATTAACTTTAATTGTTCACTATGTTTAGTATACTATTGATATAACATGCTACAATTAGGTAAATGTAACATATTCACATATTTAAACATTGTAAAAAAAAATCATATCTTTATTGTTCAAGTTTCATAACCCTCATTGCAATTATTTTGTATTTCTTTGCATAGAGTTGTGTGGCCTAATGTCAAAATATTCTTATGTTTGTGGCACTTGTGTCGTGCATGGTAAAACAAACATGCAAGAAGATCCATGACCCTAACCTTCATGCCACAATCTTGCATAAATTAAGGTGCAAATATTTGATGGAAAAGGCCCCATAAGTGATAGAACTATTAGTTAGACAATACAAAAAGTCAAGAACTTGATGACCAAACATCCTCAAGCACATTTGTTCTACTATGACTTCCAAGTAAAATGGTTGCCCAAGGTAATAATGTGGTTTGTGACTAGACATAACCTTCCATATGCAATTTAAAAACTAATGTTGTAACTAAGAGTTATCATGGTAACATGAAAGTTACTCTAAAAGCCAATAAAGGACAAATGTGTGGGCATCATATTGATTGGTTGATAAATTATTTTACAAGTGATGTTCTCATTCATTATTGGTATCAAGTTTTGCAAAAGTCATATGGTTTTGTTGCCAACAAGAAACGACAAAAAATTATCACGACTTTGTTATTGAAGGCAAGGACAATACCAAACGACCATCTTAAATTATCAACAACTATTGGAGGTGTTGCACTTTTTGAGGTCTAGAACAAGGTCAAACAAGGTGTAGGCATTACATAATCTTGGATTGCAATGGGGCTTGTTGTGAATGTGTACATGTTCAAATTGCTAATATATGTAATCATCAAATCAAATTGTTAATGTTACTTCACCTACATATAGTCAAGGGCATTATTACATGTTTTTGTGGGTCACACAAAGGAACAAAACAAGGAGGTCTAGAAATGTTATTTTTTTCTAAGGAACCATACAATGTTAATGAAACATTGCATGAACATGTTATGAAATGGAATCCTCAACCACCATGAGTGGATTTGGAACATGAGATATGGTAGTTTGTAATATCTTTTGTGGATGAGGCTTATCATTCATATTTTTTCATGGAACATGTACTTGTAGATTTCAAATGTCGCAACCCCACTTTGGGCTAAGTCTGAGGATGAAACTCACACTCCCAAAAGTGGGAACTTGGAGTCCGCTGGGACTCCCGAAAACTCAGAGCTCGATTGTAAGGGTCAAAACACCTCGCATCGAGGTGTTCTTTATATCAATGGAAAGGTCTTGAAGTGTAGATGTCCAAAATGGCCTTGTATGAGCCATTGGACATCTGCAGCCCAAGTTATGGGCAAAAGAAGGGCCGGGAGTCAAATTGGCAGTTTGACTCCCGACCACTAAAAGTCGGAAATCAACCTCTTCTC
>Ga0209208_10005992_pt1 | contig 16828 bp, 17 predicted proteins | sample S1TSphfallax_3_FD_187694 | JGI IMG/M metagenome (GOLD analysis project Ga0209208, IMG submission 187694) | Host-associated microbial communities from peat moss isolated from Minnesota, USA - S1T2_Fd - Sphagnum fallax MG (SPAdes) (version 2) | ecosystem: Host-associated > Plants > Peat moss >...
ATAAAAGGATGTTTTAAAATGTTTATAACAAAATTTAGCTTAAAATCTTATGGATATTCACCACTAGAAGGCTCCATTCACAAAATTGGGGCAAAAAATCAAAGGAATATTTTTTTAAAATAAAAAAATAAAGAAAAAAATCAAAGGAAATTTTTTTTAAAATAAAAAAAATTAAAGAAAAAACTCTCTTTTGACCCTTGGCCCTAAAAGCAATGCATGGCAATGATCCTAGTCAACACATATGTGAGCCTTCTTTTTTTGCCACGTGGCAATTCCTTTTCACACTCTTCGAACCCATTTATAGCGGTCCAGCTGGATTGCAAGTTACTTTTGAGTTGCTTTTCCAAAAGGTTTTTTGGACCTTTTCCAAAAGGTTTGAACCTAAGATGGGCCAAGAAGGAAGGAAGGACTCTTCTTCCCCTTGAAACAAAAGGAGGAGTTAAACTTGGTTTGGGGGCCCCCTACAATTTCTTTTGGGCCTAAGGAAGAAATGGTGATGGAGTCCCACCAAAATTTAACTAGGGTCAATTTTGAATATCCCATTATGAGATTAAGCTAGTAGTGACAAGAGTAGATTTTTCCCATGGAATGAATATATGCAAACATTTGATCAAACCAAACCCTAGATGACTATTCCTTTTGTCACTTTCTTCAATTAATGTATTTGAATTTTTTTTTATATTAAATTTCCCATCAACAAAAACATTATCCTACACAAATAGTGAATATTTTGTTAGAATTAAAATCATTTTTTTTGCTTAAATATGTAATATTTCCCCTTCTTCTTCTTTTTTTAATAAGAATTACCCCCAAAAAAATTCCGTGTTGATTTTTAAAAGGAACAATGACTTGAACAAAAAGTTACCTCTTCATGAAACCACTTTGCTCACTCACACATGCATGCATAAGAGTTTTTTTGCATGGTCCATTTGCATCCATACTAATCACAATTAAATAAACTATGGTACTTAATAGACCATGAAACTTAATATCATAGATATATATATATATATTATGGTACTATGGATTATATGTATTATGACATCAACCCATCAACCATTCAACCTCAAAGCATGAAAATCACAAGAATTATTACTCTAATTTTGCATCTATATTCTTCATCCATGGTGGAGTTTTAAAAAAATTAGGGTGAGTTTGAGAAGGGTGAGAAAAGTGAGGAAAAGGATGAAAGTATAATATGAAAGGTTGAACATTTAGTTCCATTTCTTACAATCCAAAGCTCTACAACTCTCAACCAAATGTCCTTTAAGAAAATACCAAAAAATGGTCATCTAAAGCCAAATAAGGGGCAAAAAGTTTAGAAGTGTCCCCTCCACATGAGCTTCAACTCCTTCTATAAAGTGGGCTTGGTGTAAAGTGGGACTTATGTACAAAACAATGTAGCCAGCTTCTAATATTCTTTGTCCCTTCTTTTCTTAACTAAAAACAAACAAACAAACAAACAAACAACCAAACAACGGTCGTTGCATCCTCAAATTGCCTTCTCAAAAAAGTATGAGCCTTAAGGACCCACAAAGAAGTCTAAGCCAATTGGTAAATGAGTCAAAAATGCTTAATGCATATATTTCACAAGGACTCTAAACCCTAAACCATAAATTTTCACAAATTGTGCCATTCTAGATCCTATCAATCTAATGGTGAAATTCTTGGTCTTGGTTGTTGATTTGGCAAAGACATCATACAAAGCAAGCCAAACATAATAATAGAATTCAATTGATAGGATTTAAATCAAAAAAAGAAGACCACCAATTGTATTCCTAATAGAGTGTAAAGTCATTTGACCATGCATTTAATCCCATGACCCAAAGTCGATGCATAGTCTTTAAGACTTTCTACTTGTGTAGTATGGATAGAAATAATCATAAATTTTCAAGTTTTTTTTTTTTTTAAAACCCGAAAAAAATTAAAAGATATCTAAATCATGAGGGACAACATAGAATGCATATCAACAAAAGTTATCATTAACAAATTAGCCATTAAAACCACAACCATCCATCACAAAAAATGTGGTACAAATTTGACCATTGGATTAGGTACAAATTTTGCTATAAAATCAAAACCACATGAAATTTGAATATGCCCACTAGTAACTACTAGATGGCCCATTGACTATAAACATCCATATTAAATTGAATAATTAAATAAAATACAAAAACATTAAACCTTCATGTTGAACCATGTGATATGATGTAGGTCATTAAATAAAGCAACATTAAATTTTGTTACAAAGTTGATTAAAGGTCACTATTCATTTTCAATGTGCTAGAAATTATACAAAATAAAACAAGGTTAACCTTAATAACATGAATTAGACCAAAAAAATCCATTTTTTTTTATTTAAATATTTTGATCAGCAAAAAATATTTGAACACAAAGAAAAGTGGTTAATATGAAACAAGGTTCGAATTATTTGACCTCCTTGAAATTTTGCACTAGATATGTATGAAAAATTGTTTTAGGAAATTCATAACTTAGGCATGCATGTACAAGATTATATTAATGTTTTTGTCAACATACAACAATGTATGTGTGGGGTTTTATTGCATTCCATAATCACCTTTACAAGTTTTATCAACCCATAATGAAACAACCCCATTAGGAATGTAAGGGTCTTTCATTTCCTTCTTTATTTGCTTGCAATCACTCCAAAAAACTTAGTAGAAAATCAAATTCCTCCTAAATTTGTGGCTTAAAATTACAAATACAATAAATGTTTTTATCAATGTGAGAAGATCAACTAAATTGATAAAATTGAAAGAATCTAGTTTGGAGGGTAAATTCTAGGGGTTGAAATCTAGTTCTTGTGATCCAGACCCAAGTTGACATTCTTTTGTTGGAACTCACACAAAAATTGAACTATCGAATCAGCTTTTTGTTAGATTTAAAATCAAAACTAAAATTGTGAAAAATCATTTTTGAACATAGGATTGAGATCTTTAAGTAGGAAAATTGAATTTTTTTTTGAAAAGTTGATAAGTAGGTTGAACTTTATTATTAAATATTAATTTTAATTAATTGTTGAACTTCATACCTATATAACCCCTATTTTAATTTGTTCTAAAAACTTTGTATTCATAAAAAATTTAACATTGGGGAGTGTGTACATGGAACTAAGCTCGGTTTTTGAACTAAGCCTTAATGTTATTGGATTTTTAAAAAAGGTGTTAAACCTCAAATTAAAAGGTTTAGAAATTGGAAGAACCACACTCAAACCCTCACCTAAAAAACCTCAAAATCATTTTTTTAATGTCAAAACTTAGAATAAAGATTCTTATATAAAACCAAAATTGCACAATAATACTAGTTTTACTCACAATTTTTTTTAATGATATTGAAGTGGGTCATATGATTCCCCATTTTGATTTTTTTAAATAATTAAACTCAAAAAAATGTGATATGTGACTAAAGGCCTCAAAATAAACATGTTTGTTGAACCAATTAAAAAATTTATAAACTAATATGACATGCTTAGTTGATGTCTCAAGATTAGACATCAACTTACTTAGCATTTTGATAATATCTAGGTTTAGATTTAAACATTGCATCAATATGTGTTTCAATTCACTTTGTATTTCATTAGATTTTGAATAAACTTGAACAAATTTACCATGACAAAAATGGTTAACCTCCTAATGAATAAAGATCAATTGCTATGGACAACTAAATCCACCAATAGCTAATCAAATTCATTAAGAATTAATTCGCCAATAACTAATCGAATTCATTAAGGTGCCCCAAATCTCGATGGTTCATATGGATCATAAGTGTAAGATAAAACATACGGGTGAGGGAATGCTCAAAATAAAGGCCGATGACAAGGCACTAGCTAAGCTAACTCTAACCTTACATTTCGAGAATATTCTTGACTTGTGGGGTTTACCCATCGATGGTAAAGCATGAGGCAAAGATTATCATGAATTGAAACATATGAAGCTCATGACATGCCAGAGGAGGAGGGTACTTACATCTACTCCTCAAGAATGGGAGAGATTTTACACATATAAGTAGGCATAATTCACCTCTCTCTTAAAGAATAGGCATAATATTTTTACTCTTTCCTCTAGGAGAGATATTCATGGTTATAAGGCACTCTCCAATTGTAGTAGAAATTTTCTCCACAAGTCAATTTGACACAAAACAATCTTCGCCAAACACCAAAAGCTAGAAAAGTTTTGGAATCTAAAAATTTTTTTTTGACTACCTAGGATTTAAAATGTTTCCACAACAATCTAAAAGTCCCATGAACCCCACAAGCATCCCAACTATTATCAAACAAGCATTTGGGTGGCAAACCTACAAAATATAACTTCAAAATATTTCCATATTGTATAATGGACATTACAAATTACTACCCGTAATACCTAGGCTGGTTCAACAACAACAAGGTGCGTGATAATTGAAAATTCTAATTTTGTCATGCACATTCAACAAGTAAAAATAATAATAGTTTAGAATCCAACATCATAATATTTTAAGTAAAAATTAGATGTATGGCAATACCCATTTGGTGAGGAATCGATTTGCAACACTTCCATTACGTAGGCATCAAGTTAAAATACCCTCACATAATTAGTTAACACTTCCATCAAGTTTCATGTTCTTGCTTAGAATTAATAAAAGGGACCCTTTGTAAGAATATCTTCAACCATGACATTTTGTGTTTTAGTGCACCAGTTCTTTAACAATGTATTGCTTAGTTTTCAGTTTTCCAATGTGACCAATTCATGTGATGCTTCTCAACAATGCTTTCTGCGGGAGCATGAGATTACATGTCAAGTAACACACAATGGGTGCACATTACTAAAGTAAAGCCATGACCAAGGTGGACTTGAGGAATGCTTCATTTTGAGGGTGTTACCGGATGTAAAAGCTCCACCATTTTTATGCTTAACTTTTTCGTCCCATGATAGTTGATGAATACCGTTCAAGTAGGAACATTTCAAAGACTCCAGCATTCCCTTGGACAGGTGGTACAGGCATTGGTTCATCGCCATTCACCATGTACCATAATCCTTCCTTCTTGAAGAATGCAATCACTTTGAGTTACCAACTATGAAATTCTTCACCACCAAATGTGTCCAATGGAACACTGGCAACACTTGGTTCCAGCCATGCTAATAGTGTTCAGGAACCCCGCCTAGCAAGGGTTGCTTAGGAAGTCGCACAATCTAGAAAAACAAATCAATGTGTTTCTTTTCTGTATACTGCCTCTCCACTGCAGTACGTTATCTGTAATTGTGTTTAGGTTCAATCTTTGCATTCTTACAATCTCTGCATCTCTATGTCTGTATACTTCTGCAGCTTGATCTTTTGCAATTTTGTCACAGACGTATTATGTAACCACAATACACCACGAGATCAATCAATCTATTCCTTCATTGTAGCTCCATTTCATCTTTTTATCTTTGTTGCACAAATCTTGTAACATCTCATAGATTATTCGAATCATTTGAGTTCTTACCTTGTTCTGATATACCTTTGAAGCTTCAGGATGGAGTCATATTGCCTCAGATTGCTAATCAGTTTAAAGAGCTTTGATATCAAAACAAACCACAAGGTCATGAAACTTTATTCTCATAGAGATCAGGGTGGCATTCACAACTTTTAAGTCAGTGCAGGCAGTGAACTTTCTCATTTGCTCTAAGTTTTTTGCTTAGCGCAGATCCACAATGTTTCTCATTTTCCACAAAGTCAGTTATGTTATCAACAAGGTTTACAAGGGGCTGATCTCTTTGGCTGAATAAAAGCAAACTGCAAAATGTCACGGTGAAGCTCAAGATTCAGCGTAAATTACCTTCTGTGCATGGTGCCATTGATGGAATGCACATTTCCATCTCTAAACCTTTCAGTCCTTTTCCTCAAGATTCTAAGGTTAAAGCAAGATAAAGTAGGCCAATTTTTTTTGGGTGCAGAGATGCTCTTAACATAACCCATTAGAGCATCTCTAGTGGTGCTCAGTATGTGGCCCTGCACTACAGAAAGTTCCAAGCTCAAGCTCTGCTTTTGTTTTACCTGGTGTTCCAGTTGATTGACTTCAGAATTTTGCATCAATGTAAATCCCACCTAGCTTGATATTAGCAACAAGATGGTGTTTTCAAGTCCCCTGAACAGGAAATTTAGAACTGCTTAGCATGCCTTCTGGTGAACCTGTGCCTCAGAATTTGTCCAGTAGGACAAGTGAATCATGAACCGCTCACAAGGAAAACTTACTATTAGGAGACAGGTTACATCATGACTGTGTAACCTTTTCTAGTGCAAGAAAACTTTACCCTATGAAAGAGGTCGGTTTTGATTGTCCTCACTTCTTAGAAGCCAGCTAATGCTCCTGATGAAGAATCTGAACATTTCCTTCAGCTGGGTGCATTTGAATTAGTTAAAAGTAGGATAGAAATCAACCCAGCTTGGCATCCACATATTCCATAGCCTTGGTCTTGACATGTTCCATGCCTTCTTCATTTCCTTGTGCCTTCTCGTAATCAAGATACTTTTTGAAAAGAAACTGCATTCAAGACCAAGCCAAACTTGATTGTTGAATAACAAATCCTATTCCAACTTGTTGACTACTTCTCCGACCTCTCAAAATATCGCCACTTCAAATAGCTTTTGTGCTGTCCATGTGAGTCCCCAACTCTAGTATTTTCACCCCTGTTCTACTCCACATTGTACATCCTAGCATATTTCCCATTTGACCAAATTTGCAGATTTTTAAAATTTGTGGGACAAAACAAAACTTAAGTTGCTCCTCATGTGAAGATTGGGTTTCTGTTCCTGAAAACACGTAGATTATCAATGCAACAAATCTGTTCCATGAATAACCCTGGAATGATCAGAGCTTGATGACATACCTTCATTTTTCGAGGTGGCAGCTCCAAGCAAATTACCCTCTCAAAGAGTGCTCGTATCACAGATTCATTGCCCAATCTAATTTCCTGTTACAAGAGAGAATATGCATAACATTTAACCCTAAGACCTCTCTCTCATTCCAAAAGAATAGATCCACTGCAGACTCCTAGATGCTGCTAACAAAAGGAGAAACAACAAGAGATATATATCACACGCATACTGAGTCCTTCTCAATCCAATTAAAAAACCCAACCCCAAAATGAAGGGGAAAAAAAACACAAAAGAAAGATCAAAGCAAATCAAACAAATACAGACATATGTCCTTTCTTGTCATGGTTGTGATGCAAAAGAGCTTGAGAGCTTTTTGTAAAGAGATTTATTAGAGTAGTTGAAGCATGATTCAAGCCAACAAACAAGAGGACAAGAAGAAGAACCTGGTCAAGATAGACACTCCAAAGGTCTGTGCGCTTTGGGTAATTCCGCAAAATACCCTCAAACAAGATCCTGGCTCTTTCAGGTGATCCAATTCTGAATTCAAGAATGGCAGCACGGGAAATGACTTTGATATGTTTGCGGCGGGGCAGGCTCTTAAGACCTTGTTCCAAGGCTTTGTTGGCAGCATCACCCATGCCTCTGCCCAGCAAGCTTTGGATCTGCCTCAGCCATACCTGGTACACAAATTTGATTTTCAACACCTATGCTTCAGGGATTCAAGTTTGATGCTTGCATTCAGTAAGTATACAGGGAGGGACTTTAACTAGGAGAAGGAGCATCCTTGGAAAGAAACAACTGCCACGAGTTCTGTTGCGAAAATGAGCCTACTCAGGTTAGAGACCTTGTCACTGGTTTGCTTTGAAGTGTTCAACTACCTTTGCAGAAGTGTTGTATTTGCGGGTCATGGTCTTGAGGAGTTGGTCGGCCATGTCATGCTTAGGACCTTCTGGCTGCTGTGGGTTCTCATATATGCCCAGCAAGGCAAAGTAAAGCTTCTTTGGATCACAATACTGAAGTGCTTTCTGAAATAGCTCTAAGACAGCTTCCTGTTTTATCACCAGCAACAAACATCATCAGCTTGGGTGGGTACCTGGACAAATCAGCAGCATAAAAAAAACATATCTATGAAACAGAAAAGAAAAATGCAAAACAATATGTCAATGATGACCTGACAATGAGTGTGGTCATAACCTTATATTTCTTACTCACAGTGTGTCAGACCATCACTGTCATCAAGAATAGCAGTGACAAGCTATGCAAACATGTCTCTAGCACAAACCTTTGGGGGGGTGCCGTAGACATTTTCAAGATTCAGATAAGCTACCCACACATTGAGCTTCTCTGACTCCTCCCTGAAATTTATAGTTTCCAAAGCCCTGCCATACAGCAACACATTCAGCAACAAAATTTTAGCTACAAATCCACAAGGTAAATGAATGATGGAAATGTAAGAAGAGAAAGACCGTAGTGATGGCAATCAGACACAACAAGATGAGGAGACAAACCTTTCTGCAATGGCACGAGCTTTGTCAATGTCAGCTAGCTGTATCAGGAAGGCCATATACTTGATCCACACAAAGCTGCTATTGGGTGATGCTCGGACGAGTGCCTCAAAATCATCAAGGGTCTCTGGAGCCTGATCACCCCTTAATCGCTTTTCTTCTGCTGCTCTAATTTCTGCTTCCCTGAGAAATGCAATACAACAAAACTTAAGCATGTTGCTCATGCCACTTGAACCAGTGATACTCTGGTTTGCACAGGGTTCATTTCTTCATGAAATTCAGCATGACAATACCCATCAGTCCAGTGGTGAAGGAAAATTGCATAACTTAGAATACCTCTCTTCCTTGATCCGTTTCTTAGCCCGTCTATTCAGTTTCTTGGCCTCCTCAGTGTCCTCTTCAGCAGCATCTTCCCCATTTTCATCTTTAGTGTGTGCCCCTGAGCTTGTCAGGTCTCTGTCCAATTGAACGTCAAGTGGAGGTGCCACCAGGGACCTGCTCCCTAGCATAACATCTGGCTCCACATCTGCTTCATCAGACTCTTCATCATCTTCAGTCCCTTCTTCAGTTTCTCCACTTTCTTCTTCACTATCTTCTTCCTTCTCCTCATTCTCATCACCTTCAATATCCTCATCTTTGTCTGCCATGACATCATCAATTGTTTTGATCCTCGTTCCAGCATTTGACTGTATGACTTCATCAGGAGCTTCACCTTCTGACTGTGGCTCCATTTCATCCCCCAGCTCTGGAAAATAAGACTCCTTCAGACCAAGTGAAATGCGCTCATTTCCTTCATCCATCTGTCCCAAACCGACCCAGGATATTTTGTGAGCACTAAAAACCCTGTAACTTGCACAGCATACTACAGGAAGTGTATATCAGATGCAGAACATGTGACTGAGCTTTACAAACCTTGAGAATGCGTGCTCGTACTCTGTCTCCAACTTTGTAATGCTTCTCAATGTTCTTTACATAATGGTCAGCAACCTCAGACACATGGCACATTCCAACCTGCATAATGACATACCAAACAATTACCATGAGAGCATGACTGCATCCATAAGGGCATTTTTTTGACAGTGTATCATGTCCATAGCTTTCTGTGATGGCATTGGAGACACTAGGGAAAGAGATCTTACCAGGCTGCTTTGTTCAATTGAGATAAAAAGACCAAAGCTTTCAATGCGCTTGATCAATCCAAAAACAATGTCTCCAACCTTGAAGTCCGCAAAGTGACGTCCCAATATACCACCCTCAGGTACTCTAATACTGCCACTGCTTAAGCTTTTGAGTGACATCTCTACCCTCCCTGAAAGATGCTCCACACTCACAATTCTGCAGATCATAGTCCCCACATTTGTTCCGTCAAAAGAGTGCTTCCAACAGTTGCTGCCCATAGGTTTTGTAGGAAGAAGATCAATTCTGCAGCCAGTAGCTAGCTTTCAAGGTAAAAGTAAAGCCCAAATCTACACTGCAATCTGAACTGTTGAAGTCATGAAACTACCACAGATCAAATGACAACACAGAAATCAGGCAAATTATGTGTAAGTCAAAAGTAAACATGTGCCTACAGTTTCCTTGAAACCCACTAACGCTCCATGCAAATTTCTCATTTGTCTTTCATTGGCCCATATCTTGACCTCAATAGATTTGTACAGGAAGGGCAGCTACCTGCTTTGGCAATGCTTGCAGCAGCTAGTGATCATTTAAAGTGGCTACAGACAAGAGAGTCAATCAATTAAGTGAGAAAGAGAAGGACAGTCAGTGGGGCCTCACCTGCCTGTGACAAGCTTTCCGGGAGGGAAGCTTTCAGAGGGATCTACAATGTAAGTGTCAGACAGGTTCGAGATGAGAACCCTGGCATCCACATGGCGTGACAAAGTGACAAAGCACCCTTTGTTGGAAGCATTCTTAACATAGCCCTGTATAGCCAACCATCAAATGTCAATTGCTGGCAACTTTGCTTCTTTATTCCTCATGCAACAGGCCAATTCAGATCTAGAATACCCATAACCACATAGAGCACTCCTGCTTTTTCATTTCTACTCAGGAGATAACTTGGTGCCATGATTTAGGGACCACCTTTCTCCCACAGGATAATAAGCTTCAAAATATGTTGCAGAACGATTTCACACGGAATAAATAACAACCAGTTCATTTAGAGGGACACTGCAGTCAGATAAGTACCTGAACAAGAAGACCTTCCTTGAGATCTTGGATGGTGTTCACTGCCACAGTTGTATTGCCTCTGCTCCCAAACATGGGTGTAAACACAAGCGAAAGACATATATCAATACAGAGGCAATCCATAAACAAGAGAAAATAACATCCTGAGCAGTCTGCATCCTCTGTAAATAAGCTTTCACAATCTTCCGATATAACAAGGAGGAACACTCAGATATACAAGTTTACCTTGGAATCTCTGTTTCACCAGGTCCACCATAAGTTGCTTCTGATCCTTCAGACCCACCAAGAGAAGAGCGCAATGACAAGTCAATCTGTGGCTTTCCAACAACTGATTTCTTCACTTCCAAAACGACGCACCGGACAAATTGGCCTTCTCTGAAATGGGTCACTGGATTGTCTCTCCAGGTGTCACTCATATGGGTAACATGAACCCGACCAAAAAGAGAAGGTGCAATTTGTACACTCAAGCCTCCAACACCTGGATACAGTCTTGAAATCCGACCTCCCATTATTTCTCCTTCTTTGATCTCCCCTCTCTTCCCATCATTATCCTCAGAACTTGGATCCTGGCCTTCAATTTGAGGAACTTCAATCTCTGCTTTGTTGAAGTTGTTGTCAGTAGCCAAAAGAGTGAAGTCAAGAGTCCCTTTGGAGTGATCTATGGCTTTAACACAGCAATGAACTGCTGTTCCAATCGTAAACCGCTCTTTGAAGCTCTGGAGTTCAGTGGGATCTGTAGAGGAGTCAAGGATAAACAAGCGGCCTCTTACATGGGGTGCCACCAACAGCCATGCCCTCTCCTCAGTGACCTCCTGGACATAAGCTGTTACAGCCTGGCCTGTGGCTAGTGTTGCGAATGAGGGAAGGCTTTTTGCTTGTTCCCCCTCACATACATCTGCAGTTCCACCCTTTGAAAGCCAGATTCAGAATAGGAGAAATTTCTAGTGAATCTCTCCTCCCTATGTCTAATAGTTCCCTGTTTTGTTGGCCTATATACTCTATGGGCTCTGGCATCTCAGTAGCTATATGCATATCTAGCTACGTGAAAATTGCCCCTACATAAACATGACATAAAGCATCTAAACCTTGCATGTGCAAACTGTGCAACATGTGCACATGTAGCCCTGCTTGCCATCTGAACATACTTCACAATACCAAACACGCTGTGGGAAATTAAGCATGAAAAATATAGACTAGGGCAAGAAGCAGCACCTGTGAGTTGAGAGGGACGCAAAGTAAGCTCAAACAGATGATCTCCAACACCTGCTCTTGATGCAGTTCTCTTTGTATGTGGCTTCACCAGCACCTTGGCCTTCACCTTTTGCCCAACTACAAAGCTGCTGAGTGGGTTTCCATTTTCAAACTCATCCTTCACCTGATCAAACAGACAAAAAGAATTCTCGGCACATAGCAAATGGGTACAAAGCTCATAAAACTGTCCTTGTTTGAAGGAGAAACTAAGTGATATCACAACCCAAGTCTAGAGTAGAACCAATGCCATCAGATCTGGAGGCCTAAATCACTTGATCATCCAACTCTGTCATTCATAAGGCCCCCAAGGCTTCCAGCAATCAACACATCTTTGTTGTCCTACCCTAATTAAGTCCCTGTAAAGCATTGATGAAGAGATAACCTTGCATTGGATGAGCTAGTGCTCAGTGAACATGCAACAGGGCACAAAGGTGGTCTGAATGACAACAACATGAATCTGCACATTTGTATACAATGCTCAATGCTAGAGGATTCTTGGAGTTGGAAAAATAAGGGGGGAACTTGCCTCAGTGATGTGCACCCGACCCTTTCCATTTTTGCTGATGCTTAAAATCAAGTGCAACTGCTCCACTGATAGAACCTGCCTCACCAAGCTCTTGTCAACTGGACAGGGATAGCCTCAAAATGACAAGTGACAACGGAACAGAGTACATGGAACTTCACGGATATAAAACACAGTTTGTTTTGTCCTTCCAACTACCTGACAAGTAGGCTGTACAAAGCGAAAAGAACATGAAAGACATAGGGACAGGAAGTACCTCAGCATCAACAAGAGAGCCCACTTCCATCTTTCTTTCATGTCGAGGCCGCTTATTGAGGCCTACCGTTGTCACAACTGGGTCAGTGAAGCTGCCAAGCAACAGAAGTATGCGTCCACCGGGGCCTTCCTCAGCCAACTCCTCTACAGTTGCTGGCAACCTGTTCCCATGCACAGACACAAATCACAGTTGGGTCATTATGCCCTCCTGGTGATCCAATGCTCATGGCCTGCAGTCTAGCTACTGTACTAAAATGTCACTCCTAAGCTTCAACATGTTGGGTTTGGGAGTAACCAGTAGAAAAGAGTGTTTCAGGAAAAGAAGTCCTTGGTTAAGCACATTAAAAAAATTGCCAGACACTTCTAAATGGAATCAGCCAAATGACGTAGTTGTCAACAACAGTGTACCATGGACTGATGGTTTGCAGGACAACCACAGATGCACAGCACACATACCTCTGTCCAGGCTGGTACCGCTGATGGGCATCCTTCACCTGGAGATTATAATCACCAGTTGATGCAAAGCATATGGCATTGCCCTGATCCAGAAGAGAAAGCACCTAGAAAAAATAATCAACACAAAACAATCAATCTCTCTCCTGCTAAATGCAAGGTTTCTAGCAATCATGGAAGCCAACACATGTTCTCTACTCATATGTATACTGCATCCTTGAATTTGGTACAGAATTGTAACTAAAAATACAGCTTCTGGCTTGATCACTGCACTGATTGTTACATGGAAACCCGGCACAATCCTTTTCAAGGCTTTTATGGCCATGTTAGCTCCCATACCAAACCTCACATCCTTATTGGCAAGAGCATTCTGCAAGACTTTTCTTGAGAGGAGCATTCACACAGAAGCATCAATTCTTGCAAAAAGGCTAGGACTTCCAATGCATCATGAGGAAAAGCTTACCAAATAATCATCTTTGATGAGCTCAACAACAGCTGTCACCTTCTGATGCTTCTGCAAGTTCTCCGTTGTGGCAGGATTACTTCTCTGCTCTCCCATCAAAGCATTCTTAGAAGGATGATCAAAGATCCATTAAACATGTCTGTGCTAAGTTTCCATGCACAGCTCAGAATACAATTTGCAGAATCTCAAGATAACAATTCTCTCTGACTGTAACAATGACCTTGAAGCGCTACATTTCACCTCCAGAATGATCACAGATACAACTACAATGTATCTGTGTCTTTTTTGCAGTTTCTATAAAGACCCATGTGAGGATTCAGCCATAGTATTTTGGGACAGTGTTTCACATGGTGCTGCACATTGGTCACAGAAAGGCTCACAGTTCACAAAAGTTGATAAATAGGCAGTTGACCAACTTGAGATTCAAGGGTGGTACATGCCATCAGCCAATTGGTTCTTGTCATGATGGATCACATGAGCTGCTCAATCCGTCATCAAACACTTTGCAAAGTGCTGAAACAGAATCAAGGTCTCATATATCAACCACTCACAGTTCTCTTTGTTTGCACTTGTGTCCATTCCCAAAAAATAAAAGACCAAACAAAACAATCAGGAAAACAAGAGCAAGGAAAATGGAAGAATAACAAACAAGACAACAGATAAACTTTTTGCACAGCTAAATTGACTAGATAGTTCAAGCAAAAAACCACAGCACAGCTCAAACCCTGAATGAATCTGGAACATGCTAAAGCAGCCATGCCAGAAGAAGAGTGACAATGAACAACCTTGAGCTTGTTCTTCTCTTTCTTTGCACTGGATGGTTCTGGCTCCTTGACTTGGAGGAGGTGAGTGCGCAGTGTTAGGTCAACTATGCCATCTGCCTTTGCAACATCAAGAACTCGAGCTTGGACTCTCTGTCCCACTTCCACTGACCCACCCACTGTTTGCAGCAAATTGAACAAAAACAATTTCAGATGGGAACAAGTCCAGCACCAAACTACAAATCAGTACCATATCAGAGCAACTGGGCTCACACAACGATCAAACCAATCAGCAGCACCACATACTAGCTACACAACTTTCAATACAGGGGGAAAGGGGGATGTATGAATGAGAGTTTTGCACTCCATGATTGACACATACACTGGTAGTGTGTAACAAATCCCACAATGTCTTTATGCTTTGGCACATTGACAATGACACCATAGTCTTTAATCTCCTGGATCTCTCCCTCAACACAGGTCCCAATAGCCAGGCTCTCTGTCCACTCGAGATTTGATGCTCCACTGGCTTCTACAATCTGAAACCAATAACTAACACTGTGTCAAACACGGCACTATCTTCTCAAATGTGAACAGAATAAATACAGCAACAGGCTCAGCCAGTGCTCAACAATTGAATTCACCACCCCAAGCAAATAAATCCAATGTAAGTTCCTGAAAATGCTGAATCGCACCAAGGATACAATAAATGAAACAGATAAGAGAAAGTAATATGCATGAAGAAATAACTATACTCACAATTACAAAAGGCAGAACAAGGTTTAAGCATATTCTTTGAAGTCAAAGAAAGACTTCCAGATCAGGAATGAAGAACAGGTAAGAAGAAAAACATGGAAGGGTAGAACTAAAACAAGAAGAATAACAAAACTAGCAGTATGAACAAAAGTGACCGTCTCTCACTTGTTCAGGGACCAACAGTAACAATGCATGATAGCAACTTATCTATCACAGCTTGCACAGACTTCATCAGCTCTCTACAGTGGGTATAGACCAGTGGTGCATACTGAGTTTCTGTCACATGTCTGGAAACAATGGGAACACTCAGCCATGATACCCAACACCCTAACAGGAAAACCATAGAGAAAAACAGAGTGAAAAAACAGAATACCAAGAAGTATGCACAATAGGAAGAAAGAAACAGAAAAAACAGACAAAACAGAGAAGACAAATGAGGACCAAAGCAAGGGATAGGAGAAAGCAAAGAACTGACTTGGCTATTGCTGAGGGTCTCTTAATTGGCAAATCTGGGGAACAAATTCAGAGAGCAGATAGAAGGCAACAATTTAGAGGCTTGAGAAAAAAGTTCACAGTGCAAAGAAGGGAAGTACCTTGTCCTCTTCAAGGAAGTAACCATGAAGGAGGGATGCATCTGTAGAGAAACAGAGGGATTGCTTCAGACTAACACTGAACTTGCATGCCTCCTGGTTAACCTGCATGCATGAATGAAACCCCACATAAAAAGTCACTGTGAGAAGCTGAAAGAAGGAAGCACGAATGCTCAGTCAACTCCCTATCATTTTGTGCTACTAATAACCACACACCGATAGTCATGATCAGTCACCCACCTCCAGAACATGGGCACGCACAGATTGTCCAACAGTGAAGTGATGATTTGCATCACTGACAAATTCGTCTGCCACCTACAAACACAAAATTTCCAGTTATATACAAAGTGCAAAGTTATGCCATATACTATTTGTACCAATTTCAACTTCAAAACTCAAAACCTATTCTGGGCCAGCATAAGTGAGAACCACTTTCCCCCTGGTGCCAGTGTGAAGGTACTGACTGCTTTCTTTCAGAGGTGTGCTCTATGGGTCTTTGCAACACTGTTATCTTTTGGGATGTTAACCAACCGTCCCAAATTTGTTGGAGTTCTGATGGGATACAATCTCCTACAATCAGAGAGGCAAACAAATGATTTGTACCTGAGGGATGCTGGCAAGCCCAGTGAGGTGCTTAAGAAAACGCACAAAGCAACCCTTCTCTGTTATGTTGGCTATGTAACCCTGAACCAGACACACATTACATCCACTTTTTATGAGGATACAAAAGACAGGAAGTGAAAACTCAGCTGATTTTTTATCATGTGTGATGATCATGAAGTGAAGGGACAGCAGCTGTCAATCCACAGCATCTGTTGTCATGGAACAATCACAGGACTCTTGACAATCTGTCTGCAAATAGGTGAATTCTCAATATAGCTGCAAGGAGTTTTACCGGAATTACAGCCTGGACTTGGACTTGTGAAATGTCGGATGGAAGTTCTGCCACTCTATGCACAAGTGAATACTTGGCTGAAAGGATCAACTTCTGCTTATCTGTAACATCTGCAAAGTTGCAGCTTTACCAAATCAGCCAATTGTCCAAAACCTTCAAGAATTGCTCAGGATCTCCTGAACAAAATAAACTCTCTTGATACCATGTTTTAGTTAAGGAACTGGAAACACACCAAGAACAAGCAACTGCTCCAACTTGTGGCCAACTTTGATAATTCCCTTGAGTCCCTCAACATGACCTGCAACACCCAATAGGAGTATCTGGCCATCAGAAC
>Ga0209208_10005993_pt1 | contig 16824 bp, 13 predicted proteins | sample S1TSphfallax_3_FD_187694 | JGI IMG/M metagenome (GOLD analysis project Ga0209208, IMG submission 187694) | Host-associated microbial communities from peat moss isolated from Minnesota, USA - S1T2_Fd - Sphagnum fallax MG (SPAdes) (version 2) | ecosystem: Host-associated > Plants > Peat moss >...
AAATATACTCTTGCAGGGCCAAATGGGTGGTACCCATGCTCTCAAGAAGGTGAAGAAGGTACCACCACCAGTCTGGCTGTGCTGGTTCACCTTGGCCCCCACCACTCTCCAACCCCTTCCCCAAAACACTTGTTTTTTCCCTTCATATAAAGCACCAGACAAAAAATTTCTAGTGTACCTGCAACTCACAACACCGAGCATAAAAATTTCACAAGGCATTTTGGAAAATGGAACTCATTGTGGTAGGGTTTAGGGTTTTAGGATAAACATTTGTTTTAATTCCTGTTATTGGGTTTAAGGTTCTAGGATAGATATTTTTTAAAATTTCTGTTATAGGGTTTAGGGTTTTAGGATAGACATTTTTTTAATTTCTGTGATAGGGTTTAGGGTTTTAGGATAGACATTTTTTTAAATTTCTGTGATAGGGTTTAGGGTTTTAGGATAGACATTTTTAAAAATTTCTGTGATAGGGCTTAGGGTTTTAGGATAGACATTTATTTAAAAATTCTGTTATAGAGCTTAGGGTTTTAGGATAGACATTTTTTTTAAAAATTCTGTGATACCCAACATATATCATGGGGGCGAAAATTAAATAAATAATTATCTGCTTCAGCATTTTATGTTTGATAACCCTCCTCGGAGTAGGGCATTCCTGAAACACAAGAGCGACTTGGCTTCGTCTCAATGAGGGCCTATTTCAGGAGCATCCCACTCCCCACTTTTGTGTTACCCTACACTTTTGTCCCTCTTTTGCAAATCCATTATGGAGTTGGTTTCTAAGGGTTTCTTGTTTCTTCTAGGGTTTTTATTGGTTTATGTACCTCTTCATCAATTAGACATTTTGCAATCCAAATTGGAGTTGATTTTTACAGGTTTTTTTTTTGTAAAAGAAATTTAGGGTTTGTGTCACTTGAAAAGACAAAAAAAAAACATTCATTTTTCACATGTTATAGTGTAACAAGGGGTGTGACACACGGTGGCTTTGCCATTTAGATTTAAAAGTATCTTAAAGCAAAAGAAGAATTATCGAAACTCAAACATTTCACCATGCAAAAATGTAATCTTCCAAAAATCCTCTAAAAGAAACCACAATCCTTCAAGATATAACTCTATATCTAATCTCAAGTTTCAACACGAGCCAAAATATCATCTTTCAAAAATCCTCAGATAAAAATAGGCTGTTACCTAGGAGCCAAAATCCATTTAAGTTAATGTACACTATAATGAATCTCAACACAATATCCTTGCCTTGGTAGGCAAGGTGAGCAAAAAAAAAGCAAAATTGAAAAAGTTATGGCATGGAAATTGTCAAGTATGGTTCCTATGTAATCGTCAATTTGAGTTTTGCAATCTGCTTTGGAGTTGGTTTTTATATTAAAAATCAATTTTAAAAAAAACTAGATTCAAGTTGGTTTCTTTGTAAATCATCAATTACACTTTTACAATTCATTTTCGAGTTGGTTTCTTTGCAATCAGTTACTTATTTGCAATCCCTTTTGGTGGAGTAGGTTTGAATGTAATCAACTTTTGCATCAATTTTTGCAATCCATTTTGGAACACATTTCTATGAAACAAATTGCTTGGGTTTAGGGTTTTACACATCTTTTCTTGTCCTATCCATCAGCTTTTTTTTTATACTTTTTTACTCTTTCTTTGCAATGGATTTTCTTTCATCCATACATTCAACAGAAAACTAAAAAATCACATGGGCCTTCTTCAAGTGAACACAAAGAACTTGTGTACTTTCTTTTATCTTTGGGGAGTTGGTAGGAGAGGAATAAGCTTTGTTCTACATTTTTTTTCCTTTTTCAAAGAGTTTGAAAATCAATATCATTCAGCAAAGGTTACAATTGTAAGAGTTCTCAGTCCAATGTAACAACATTGTCACACACATGTAAATGGAAAACAACCTCCAAGAAGAAACATAGACATGTCCACAAGTACAATCCAAGAACACAGCCGAACACCTAACCTTCAAGATAATGGCTTACCTCATGCTACTTCTCCTCCTACATAAGGGGTCAAGCTCAAATGGAGACCCAATCCCATTCTTGGAGCTGTGCTGCACTGAGGCATCAACAAAAAGCTTCAACAGTCAAATGGTTCCATGATGGTTCTGTCCAAAACATTCCAGGTTAGCATCCTCATTTTGACAGATTCCAAGTCAAAATTGTCTTTTGGATGATGTGATCTCTATTGAGAATTAAAGCTGTCTCCCGTACCCAAGGAACAGCAACTGCATGTTCCCATACTCAAACTCTCTCATTAATTTCAGAAGATGTAAGAGGAGAAGTAATGGTCACCTGTAGCCTTCTTGTCCAGACAACTATGTTGTACTATGCAATCTACCTTGAAACATGTCATAATGAACTTGGCTCCTCTTTTGCATGAAAAAGTCTAATAGAAGATGGAGAAGTTTCATCATGTTTCATAGATCTGTGTGTCTAGATCTGTGATATTTCCAGGTGAATAAATTGCAAGAATTGGGTCTATGGTGAGGAAATTAAGAGAACTGAATAGATGAAGGCACAAGTTTGAACACAAGCAGTGATAATTTGAGAATCAATCATAGGAAGCTTGATTGATTTGAGTAAAGAGATGGCTAAGTAGGAGAACTACAATTTGCAAATTGAGATCCTTTTGCCAAAACATTTCTCCATTCCACACTATGAAGTTTGTGATGTAGAGATTCTTGCCTGAGGTGCATGGCCTTGGATTGGAATCTTCTTTTTGTTCTTTGCTATATTTGCAGAGTTGATTTGTGGCAAACCAAGCTCTCTTCCAGCATGCAGTTGGTAATAATTTGCTTGCTGGCAAATTTCTCAGATGCTGCTGTGAAAACACAGCCAGGTATCTCTGTTGTTTCTGCTGCCATGACTCCGTTGAAACCCTACCCATATTATACACACAACACATTGTAGATACTGTAATGCACATAAATTTGGCAATCTAGCTTCAAGAATTGTGCATCAACATGAGGAACCAAACTCTGTTCAAAGTGCATGTGTGCACCAGAGCACCAGTTCTCCTTGTTTTATTTACACAGATTTTTTTTTTAAAAACCAAAGGATACTGAATCATGTGCAAGCTGTAGTAGCTTGACATGTGGTGTTTCTGGCCTAAACCCTTGAGATTGGATACTCAAGACTTTAAGAAATCGATTCGTTACCCAAATTACTGCCAAGACATCTTGTGCTGCAAGTGCAATCTACTACCAATGAAAGTTTTCACATTATCTGATACAACAATCCAGGTTTTAGGGTGCATGAGATTATTCGATAACGTATGTCTTAGCCTAAAACCTTGAGATTGGATACTCAGACTTGAATTTGATTTTGTTGCCCAAATTGCTGCCCTGACATCCTATGCTGTAAGTGCAAGCTACTACCAATGAAAGTTTTCACATTATCTGACACAACAATCCAGGGTTTAGGGTGTGTGAGATTGTTCAAAAACTTATGTCTCAGAGAGTCATTCATTTCATGAAGAAAAGCATTGAATGTTGCCTGACTTGATCATCTTCTGTAATCAATGCCTGTTCAGAAATCAACAAGAGAAACATTTCCTGAGCTATTACCATACCTGTTTGGGCACCCTATTTTGGTGAGAGACGAAGTTGGTTAAGTTTGCTTGCATACACCACAGGAAACAACAGCCACCTGAATGGCAATTAGAGATGTGTTTGCAGATCTGAGGATTTGCCAAATTTCCCATTCTGTCCCCCACTGATGTTGACCACATGGATTAACCCTCTTGCATTCATTCACAAGAGCTTGTTGGAATCCCATCCCAATGTGCAATCAAAAGAAGCTTCATGAAGCTATCAAATTCATAACAGACTATAAAACTGGTTTCAGCTGGCTCTTTGAAAAGCTTGGCAGAAAAAAATATTCTCAGAAAACAGCAGCAGGTTGTGGAGGAACCCTGGGTGAGATGTCTGTCTGTTGAATTCCCACTTCAAAGCCTCTTCCCCCAACACTGAACCAGAAAATAAGCTCTCTCTCTCTCTCTCTCATGATGTCATATGTATATATACATGACATCATGAATGACTTCATACTTTATCATCTACAAAGGAAATGGAAATGTAATTTGCAATGGAAAGAAATGGCAACAAGTGCCAACAACCCACAACCACCCACATGGCATGCATCGGCTGACCATGCTGACAACGAAGTCAATCGAGCACACAAGTCATCGAGAACAGGAGTCGCCGTCATACATCTCTGTAGGTCTGTTGACCCACATTTGCATTGTCTTGGTTCTCCTCGACGGGTAGAAAGCGACTGCAAGCAAAGGAAAAAGCAGGTCTGACACTGCAAAGCTCAAAGCACACCCAGCTCAAGAGCTCCACAAACCCAGCAGAATGGCGGTGGTGGGAGCCGACAAAGGCAAGAAAGCTCGAATTTCAGCTGCGTCCGCGCGCGCGCACACTCGAAACAGTCCATCCCAAAGCCGATCTTCCTCCTTCTCTACTGCAGGTTCTTTTCTGTGCTTTTCACCCCCCATCCACCCACCCATCTTTTTAGGGTTTTTTCTACGCCCAGTGTTCTGTTCTCTGCATGGAATTCCAAGAATAGAAGTTGTTCTGGGTGGACATCAGATTCGAAGCTCGGAGGAGAAGGGAATGCCATCCATGGGGGTAATTTTTTTGGGGGGTGGCAGGGATTTTGGTCTGGTCAGTGCTTCTGCTACTTGTGGCAGTTGCAGCAAGCTTGGCGTTTAAGACCATCACTCCACCTCCACCCAAGCTGCTGAATAGCAGCAGCCCTGATGGACTCACAGTTACTGCTCCGCGGGTGCGGATGCGAGATGGTCGGTTTCTCGCATACAAGGAAAGAGGAGTGCCTCGAGAACTGGCACAGTATCATGTGATCAGTGTTCATGGCTATGGTCGATCACGCCACGACATCTTCAGAGCATCTGAGGTAGGTCCTCATCATCATCATGCTTTTGCTTCAAGCTTTTGCTTCAAATGTATGGGTTTTTCACACAAAAAGATTTGGTAGAATACCTAATCAACTGAAATCCTTGAGAGCAAATTGAACTGTTTCTTTGAACTTCTGGATGCTCTTTTGGAATCCCTTTTTTTCTGAAAAATCTTCAAACCAAAGAAGAGTTTATGTCAGGTGCATAAATATTGAGCTTCGTCTCTTTGTCTCTGACTCTTTGTTGAACGTTTTTTCTACTGTTTCTTCTTTTGTTGGATTGTTTTTCTTTGGACTTCTGGATGTCTTATGAATTTCAGCTTCTCTTTGTCTCTCACTCTTTGAGGAGGATGTTTCTGATGTTTCTTCTTTTGGAAGTAGTTTCTTTCTTTGGACTTCTGGATGTGTTTTGAGTGGTTTTGCTGAATCTGCAAACCAAAGGAAGAGGAGTTCGGGTGAGTAACAACTGAGCTTCTTGTTTTCTCTCTGAGACTCTTTGATGAGGATTTTTTTCCTGCTGTTTCTTCTTCGGGACAGGAGCTGCTCAATGACCTTGGCATCTACTTGGTTGCATTCGATAGAGCCGGATATGGACAAAGTGATCCACATCCAGAACGAACAATCAAATCAGCAGTGAATGACATTGAGGATTTTGCAAATGAGCTTGGATTGAAGCCCAAATTCTATGTGATTGTGACATCAATTGGTAGTTATACTGCTTGGGGACTCATCAAATATCTTCCCGAGAGAATAGCCGGCATTGCAATGTCTGCACCAGTTACAAACTATTGGTGGTCTGGAGTTCCACCACATGAAGTAAATGCAGCTTGGAACACACAAGTAGTTGGGGACAAAATCTCCTTGCGAGTGGCACATTATGCGCCTTGGCTTTTATACTGGTATATGACGCAGTCTTGGTTCCCCACCTCCAGTGTTGCTCCTCAAACAGGGATTGGCGCTTTGAACCAAATGGACCGTGACATCTTGAAGAAGATTATGTTGAATGCAAAACCAGAGGTAAAGTCATAAGTATCCAAGCTTTCCTTGATGTCAATTTTTTAATGCAGTATTATTTTAATGCTTGGCTCTTGATGTGTTTTTCCTGCTCACAAAAATCACTCACATCTTAGCACACGCTATTTCCGTCTTTGTTGAAAAGTTGCACTAGATTTTCAATCTTCAAGGATTCTCCAACAGTTTTTCTATCTTTGATCTTCAAGGGGGGTTCTTCTTCTAAGCAATTATGCTGTGCAGGAACTAAAGGAGGGAATGCAACAAGGCCTTTTTGAATCAGGTGTCAAGGACATGATCATCATGTTTTCAAGTTGGGAATTCTCACCAGTGACACTGGAGAATCCGTTTGTGAACACAAGTGCGAGGGTTGTTCACATTTGGCAAGGTTCGGAAGACTACCTGGTGCCCGTAACGCTACAACGTTATATTGCCAAGAGCCTCCCCTGGGTTCACTATCATGAGCTTCCTGGGAAAGGTCATTTCATGAACAGTCTTCCTGGTTATGCTGATGATGTTGTCCAGCAGCTTATTGTGGGTGATATAAAAACAGCATCTGCAGAGTAGCATTGGATTCAAGAGATTCTACCCAAAAAAAAATTAATGGATGCTTTGGATAAAGGTGTCAAGGTGATACATTTGCAACACCATCAAAGTGGTAAACTCATACTCAATATTTGTTGTGCATGTTGTATGACTTAGTTGAGCTCCCTTGCCTTTTATGAAACTTACACAACTTCTTAGTGAACAACATTTTTTTCTCCTTTTGTATGAGTAACAGATGAATGAATATCTATTACTCCATCTCACATTTATGTATAGAAGCACAAAATAAAGCCACCACCAGCATATGGCACTCTAGTTCTGTTTTCAGCATCAGCAACAGCATCAATCATTATGCAACCAAATGCAGCCCCACTCTAACATGATATTTTGTCGACGTTGATCTCTTGCTGTAATTACCTACGTCCACTTGGAAAAATCCTACATCTTAGATCCATTTGGAAAAAATGCATGTCGTACATCTGTTTAGAAAAAAACCTACATTGATACATAGAACCTAAAGGAAACATATATGAATATTGCAATTCTTTGGAATAATGCACTAATGGGAGTGGTTTTCTTTGAAGAACCACAACCTGAATAGATAAAATCCCAATCATGAATTCCTTCAGTGACTACCAAATGTGACTGCATTATTTTCCACGGGGATTTGTGATTGGCAAAGGTGCAACACACTAGAGACTTGGAGTTTTGGGTTGAAGGACCAACCATGTACTAGCAACTCATGTTGACACTTCCACTTGAAGCTCTATGAATTGGTTCAATTGGCATTCACAACTAAAGGAAGGAAGAAAAGATTGCAGCAAAATTCCATCGCATAGATTGGGTTTATGGCAAGATAAAAAAAAGAAGGGAATATTATTCACCCAAACCGAGAGAGAGAGAGAGAGAGAGAGAGAGAGACGTTGCACAAAAGTCCTATCTTGACTTCTCTAAACTAGAAGATCCATATTCAATTTGACATAACTTTTCACGTAAAGACAATCGCCTCTCCAAAGTACTTCTCTTTAGCAACATTAACCTTTTTATCAATATGGAGTACGATCTCCTACTGCAAAAACTATAACATGTAAATTGTATGCAATGTGTAAAAGGAGGATTGTGAATGCCTTCAATCCTAGATCATGTTTTGGCCATCATGATGAAAAAACATGATGTGAAGTTGGAAATGTCACTACCTTAACTTGGGTGCATGATCAATTGCCAAGACGGGTAATAGAGTGTCTTTTGTCAAATGAAAGAAAATTGAAAGCTTCCTAACTACAAAGAAGATGAATAAGGGATGAAAACATGGAGTGAGAACAAAAGAATGTGATTTGTTTAAATCATTGGAAATGTCTCAAAGAGTACTACAACAAGTTGAGTTTGCATTCCCAAAATAAAGATTTGTAACTTGAACTATGACCATATGAAAGGTCAAGAGTCAAACTTCCAAATTGACTCGCAATTGCTTGAATGACAATTTGAGAAGTCAAATCAAATCCAATTGAAGAGATTGATATGAAATTTCTAAAAAAAATTCAAGGGTTATAAGACAATACTCCAAACTTTTAGGACACAAAGTGTGTCAAATTTGAGATTTGAACATGATAGTCCCAAAAAAAATGACCATTTTGATGTCAAGATTTTTTTTATAAAAACTATATAGAAAAAAGAGTGACGATTCTTCCCAAGTCTAGTCTAAAGAAGTCTACGTAAAATTATGACTTGTTCATGCACAATATTGAGTCCAAATCCATTAACTTTTGATTTTTCTTGATTTGTGTAGTTTTGGTGTCATTGTGAACTTGACTTCAAAACTTGTTCCAATCTTATCCTAGAGTTTGCACATGCATTTCTTGTCCCAATGCTTGGACTTAAAAGACAAATCCAAATTTTTCAAGGCTTTTGTAACACATTGTTTTGAAAATTTTACTCAAATACTTTGTGACAAACTTTTGGTGTTACATTGAGGAAGCTCATGATTATTGGTACAATGCTACATGTCATTGAACCTTGTTGATAATGGCAAGTTGTAGTTCATCATTATGTTGTGCCAATCAATGTACCATATGCACTAGATCTAAAATTTTATACACCATAAAACCCTTAGGTTCCTATGAAACAATTTCATGGGTTTAGGGTTTTACACTCCTGTTCTTGTCCTATCCATTAGCTTTTTGTACTTTTTGACTCTTTCTTGCAATGGATTTCTTTCATGCATACATTCAAAAGAAAACTAAAAATCACATGAGCTTTTTTCAAGTGAATACAAAGAACTTGTGTACTTTCTTTATCTTTGGGGAGTGGGTAGGGGAGGAATAAGTTTTGTTTTACATTTTTTATTTTTTTTAAAGAGTTTGAAAAATGGTCCCTTGCTTGATTTTCTTCTCCTTTTGAAACCCAAATAGAAATCCAATAGGGTGGATTAAAGGCCATAAAAAATAACAAGCATCCAAGCAATTTTCCCATTGTCACCAAGTTTTATCCATTACCCTCATCATTGATAGAAAGGTATTTGAACCCACCCCATCCTTTTTTTTCATCTTCTCTTTTTCTTCAAAAGATTTTACACAACTAGACACCCCCTAGTAACTACTATTTTAGGGTTAGGTTTCAAAACAAGTTCATGGATGAAAACTTAAGGGGAAAACCTTATAAACATGAAAAAAAAATGAAGAAAGAAAGCATGAAAGGAGAGTGATGAAGAAGAAAGTGGAAACCTACATGGATAGTTTTTTAAATTAACTTAGAATATCAAGTCAGAAATCAAACTTCACATGGACCATAATGTTAACTATTTTTAGCTCCATTATAATATGTTACCTTGGCAAAGTCTTTTAGCACTTTACATTATACTTCGCAACTAGTTTTCACAGAAATGTTTTCTAAATTTCCATGGGACAACCTTTGGATCTATTTTGAATGCTCTTGGCATTTCAATGGTCAATATTGTCCCTCATCGTAGTGTAAAGGCCTTGGGGGTATGAGGATTTAGAAAAAGGCCCATTGGATATACATTGCACATTTACTTTAAAAATTAATTCACATTCATGTACATGTGTTTTTAAATCGTTTCACAATAAATTTCATGGGCCTAATCTTACTAACTAATTAACATTCATTACATGCCATAATTAAGTACTTTCTAAATAAATTTAGGTTATTTATGCCAAACAATGTTTTTATTCTCAATTTTTTGATGTAGCCAAAATGACGATCATCATTTATAGGAAGATTTAGTCAAATTTGGCTACAATTTAAATATGAGATATTTGAGAATATAGATTTTTCTATATTTTGTGTTCCATACTTGAATCATGTATAAATCCAACAATTTTTTTAAAAATTGGTCAATTTTTAGCTAATAAAATCTCAAGAGCAATTGATTTGACCACTTTTAATTTTTAATATAGCTTTCTAGCTATATGTAGCCATAAAAAAAAGGCCAATGCCATAAAAATTTCAATTTATCTCATCCAATGTCCTATTTTCATTGAAGTGTACAAACTCCTATCTTTTTAATGTATTTTTTCCTAAAAACAATTTTGTCCTTCACAAGAACTCACTACACTTTGCAAAAGTAAATTATCTCTTTACCAATAAAAAACTCTGAATGTTTTTCCAAATTTTATTTTCTTTGGGTCGACGAGCAAGCTTGAATAAGTTAATCAATAAAATGTCAAATATTTGACATTATTATTTCCAACCAAATAGCAACTAGTCCTTTGCAAGCTTGTTAAATCATTATATATCCTTACAAAATTTCAATAGTACATCAAATGATTCCAAGGAAGACCTAACATTGGTTTGAATTTTTCACACATGATTATTTCACAACTTTCATTTTTCCAATTCCAAGTCTAATCCCACAAGCAAATGTCACATTTGCATTCAAGAATATAATTTCATGCACCCCAAAACTATATTTGTTAGGATTTAACTTCAAGTTTATCCAATACATGTATTTCAAAACATGCCCTAAATCAACAAATGTTCTTTCAAAATAATGTTAAGCACATTTGTGTAGTTCACAAACATTTTGACGAACTTACCCAATTTCTTGTGAAAGTCTCATAGGTGGTGAAAGATAAAAATATGGGGTACATTCTTCATATTTTACCTTAGTAAATCGTTGTTCATTGTCACATTAAAAAAATTAGTGTTTTTAGCGACAATTCATATTTGCTCAAACTTTCATTTTTACAATAGTAAATATCTTAAAGCTTTACATTAAACTACTTAAAACATTTCACCTAATCGTTGTCATAACTTCAACTTAGGTACATAGTTGACTCCTAGGACGAGAAAGGAACAAATGACCTTCTAATGATGCAAGAAGGAATTTGTCAAGGCTTCCTTTTTAGTCTTCCAAACACAAGTATGGAGTGTTATGCAAGTTGCATGAAGCACAACAAACTTTCACATGACTATAAGGTTTCCATTTAACATGTTTTTCCAATTGTAAACTTATTTGTTCTCAAAATTGCAACCATAGTAACCCATCATTGCTCATGTCAATCTAACATTCTCCTTATAACAATGTCATCAAAATTCTCAATTCATGTCAATCTTCAAATTTTCAAAAGAATAGTGCATAAATGATGACGCAAATTTTAACGCGGCCCAACACACATCTACATACACCAGTCGTGTACTTTATCCATTCACATAATCCAATTTAATATCAAGTTTGGCGAATAGTACATTCCCCGCATAGAGAGGGAAGTGTGTGCAAGAAGCAATGTGCCCTTATCTTTGCAACTTGGTCCATTATTGATGGTAGGAGATTTGCATTGGAGGATTGTATCTGTGAATATCCACAAGCTTGGCAAGGTAATGTGATTGCTACTCCTTTGGAGTACCTACTAGTGTGTTGTAATCCCCTAGTGTTGAAAGAGAGTTGTCAATAAGCTCATTTCAATTTGGAGATTCTTGAAGACGCAAACTCTGAGACTAACATGTCATGTTTATGCACAACTATATAGAAGTTGCAATGCTACTAAGTATTAACCAACGTTTGATTACAAGTTTTGGCATGAGTGGATTTTGAGTCGAAAGAAGGCAAAAGGAGAAAGAATCTATCAAGAATAAGTCTAATGCAAAGAGTTTACAATCAAACAGACCAAAAAAACAACAAACAATCAAACAAATTGATGTCCAGTCATGTCTACCTACCAAGCAATAATCCCAGACACGCAACACTTCAGCATCTGGGTCAGCTATAAATGCAGTGCTTCGTTGTGTGTGCAGTTGTCACAAAATAGGTCACCACAATACTTGCAATGGTGCTGCAAACATACATCCACAAATAAACTTTCAGAAAATGACTATCTTGTCACAAATGTGCTTATCATTTTTGCACCAAATATGGTCCAACAAATCACTAGATTTGTGTGAACAATTCATTTCAGAAACAATGCCAACCTGCGGACTGTACCTACAACTGATGTTTGGCACAAGATAATTCACAAAATGTATTAGCTGAAAAAGATAATTAGTATTTGCCAAAATTGTTCAGAATCAAACTCTTATCTCCCAACTATTGGGTTCCTATTACAAATACAGCACACAAGGTACTTTACATATCATGGGTTCCACAGACATCAGCATCATTCAGCAAAGGTTACAATTGTAAGAGTTCTCAGTCCAATGTAACAACATTATCAGACATGTAAATGGAAAACAACCTCCAAGAAGAAACATAGACGTGTCCACAAGGTCAATCCAAGAACACAGCCGAAGACCTAACCTTCAAAAACCGGCTTACCTGGTGCTACTTCTCCTCCTACATAAGGGGTTAAGCTCAAATGGAGACCCGAAACCATTGTTGGAGCTGTGCTGCACTGAGGCATCAACAAAAAGCTTCAACAGTCAAATGGTTCCATGATGGTTCTCTTCAAAACATTCCAGGTTAGCATCCTCATTTTGACAGATTCCAAGTTGAGATTGTCTTTTGGATGATGTGATCTCTATTGGGAGTTAAGCTGTCTCCCCTACCCAAGGAACAGCAACTGCATGTTCCCATACTCAAACTCTCTTATTAATTTCAGAAGATGTAAAAGGGAGAAGTAATGGTGACCTGTAGCCTTCTTGTCCAGACAACTATGTTGTACTATGCAATCTACCTTGAAACATGTCATAATGAACTTGGCTCCTTTTAGCATGAAAAAGTCTAATAGAAGATGGAGAAGTTTCATAGATCTGTGTGTCTAGATCTGTGATATTCCAGGTGAATAAATTGCAAGAATTGGATCTATGGTGAGGAGTTTAGCAACAGAGCTTGAATAAATGAGGTCACAAATTTAATCACAACAGGTGATAATTTGAGAATCAATCATAGGAAGCTTGATTGATTTGAGTAAAGAGATGGCTAAGTAGGAGAACTACAATTTGCAAAATGAGATCCTTTTGCCAAACATTTCTCCATTCCACACTATGAAGTTTGTGATGTAGAGATTCTTGCCTGAGGTGCATGGCCTTGGATTGGAATCTTCTTTTTTTTCTTTGCTATATTTGCAAACTTGACTTGTGGCAAACCAAGCTCTCTTCCAGCATGCAGTTGGTAATAATTTACTTGCTGGCAAATTTCTCAGATGCTGCTGTGAAAACACAGCGAGGTATCTCTGTTGTTTCTGCTGCCATCACTCCCTTGAAACCCTACCCATATTATACACACAACACATTGTAGATACTGTAATGCACATAAATTTGGCAATCTAGCTTCAAGAACATGAGGAACCAAACTCTGTTCAAACTGCATGTGTGCACCAGAGCACCAGTTCTCCTTGTTTCATTTACACAGATATAAAAAAAAACCAAAGGAAACTGAATCATATGCAAGCTGTAGTCACTTGACATGTGGTGTTTCTGGCCTAAACCCTTGAGATTGGATACTCAGACTTTAAGAAATCGATTCGTTACCCAAACTACTGCCGAGACATCCTGTGCTGCAAGTGCAATCTACTACCAATGAAAGTTTTCACATTATCTGATACAACAATCCAGGGTTTAGGGTGCGTGAGATTGTTCAAAAACTTGCATCTCCTCATCTCAGAGAGTCATTCATTTCATGAAGGAAAGCATTGAATTTGTTGCATGACTTTATCAACTTCTGTAAACAATGCTGTTCAGAAATCAACAAGAGAAACATTTCCTGAGCTATTACCATACCTGTTTGGGTACCCTATTTTGGTGAGAGACGAAGTTGGTTAAGCTTGCTTGCTTCCACCACAGGAAACAACAGCCACCTGAATGGCAATTAGAGATGTGTTTGCAAATCCGAGGATTTGCCAATTTCCCATTCTGTCCCCCACTGATGTTCACCACTTGGATTAACCCTCTTGCATTCATTCACAAGAGCTTGTTGGAATCCCATCCCAATGTGCAATCAAAACGAGCTTCATGAAGTTATCAAATTCGTAACAGATTATAAAACTGGTTTCAGCTGCTCTCTTTGAAAAGCTTGGCACAAAAAAATATTCTCAGAAAACAGCAGCAGATTGTGGAGGAACCAGGGGTGACATGTCTGTCTTTCGAATTCCCACTTCAAAGCCTCTTTCCCCCACAACTGAACCAGAAAAAAAGCGCTCTCTCTCTCGCTCATTCATGATGTCATATATATATGTGTGTGTGTGTATGACATCATGAATGCCTTCATACTTTCTCATCTGCAATGGAAATGTAATTTGCAACGGAAAGAAATGGCAACAAGTGCCAACAACCCACAACCACCCACATGGCATGCATCAGCTGACCATGTTCACAAGGAAGTTAATCGAGCACACAAGTCATCGAGAACAGGTGTCGCCGTCATACATCTCAGGAGGTCTATCCACCTACATTTTCAGTGTATCGGTTTTCCTCCACGGGTGGAAAGCGAGTGCAAGCAAAGGAAAAAGCAGGTCTGACAATGCAAAGCTCAAAGCACACCCAGCTCAAGAGCTCCACAAACCCAGCAGAATGGCGGTGGTGGGAGCCGACAAAGGCAAGAAAGCTCGAATTTCAGCTGCGTCCGCGCGCGCGCACACTCGAAACAGTCCATCCCAAAGCCGATCTTCCTCCTTCTCTACTGCAGGTTCTTTTCTGTGCTTTTCACTCCCCATCCACCCACCCATCTTTTTACGGTTTTCTCTACCGCCCAGTGTTCTGTTCTGTGCGTGGAATTCCAAGAATAGAAGTTGTTCTGGGTGGACATCAGATTCGAAGCTTGGAGGAGAAGGGAATATCATCCATGGGGGTAATTTTTTTTGGGGGGTGGCAGGGATTTTGGTCTGGTCAGTGCTTCTGCTACTTGTGGCAGTTGCAGCAAGTTTGGTGTTCAAGACCATCACTCCACCGCCACCCAAGCTGCTGAATAGCAGCAGCCCTGATGGACTAGCAGTTACTGCTCCTCGGGTGCGGATGCGAGATGGTCGGTTTCTGGCATACAAGGAAAGAGGAGTGCCTCGAGAAATGGCACAGTATCATTTGATCAGTGTTCATGGCTATGGTCGATCCCGCCACGACATCTTCAGAGCATCGGAGGTAGGTCCTCATCATCATCATCATCATTTTGCTTCAAGCTTTTGCTTCAAATGTATGGGTTTTGCACACAAAAAGATTTGGTAGAATACCTAATCAACTGAAATCCTTGAGAGCAAATTGAACTGTTTCTTTGAACTTCTGGATGCTCTTTTGGAATCCCTTTTTTTCTGAAAAATCTTCAAACCAAAGAAGAGTTTATGTCAGGTGCATAAATATTGAGCTTCATCTCTTTGTCTCTGACTCTTTGTTGAAGGTTTCTTCTTTTGTTGGATTGTTTTTCTTTGGACTTCTGGATGTCTTATGAATTTCGGCTTCTCTTTGTCTCTGACTCTTTCATGAGGATGTTTCTGATGTTTCTTCTTTTGGAAGTAGTTTCTTTCTTTGGACTTCTGGATGTGTTTTGAGTGGTTTTGCTGAATTTGCAAACCATAGGAAGAGGAGTTCAGGTGAGTAACAACTGAGCTTCTTGTTTTCTCTCTGAGACTCTTTGATGAGGATTTTTTTCTGGCTGCTTCTTCGTGAGAACAGGAGCTGCTCAATGACCTCGGCATCTACTCGGTTGCATTTGATAGAGCTGGATATGGACAAAGTGATCCACATCCAGAACGAACAATCAAATCAGCAGTGAATGATATCGAGGATTTGGCAAATGAGCTTGGATTGAAGCCCAAATTCTACATAATTACAATGTCAATGGGTAGTTATACTGGCTGGGGACTCATCAAATACCTTCCTGAGAGAATAGCTGGCATTGCATTGTCTGCACCACTTGTAAACTATTGGTGGGCTGGATTTCCAACACATGAAGCAAATGCAGCTTGGAACACACAAATAGTTGGAGACAAAATGTCATTGCTAGTGGCACACTACATGCCTTTGCTTCTGTATTGGTATATGACACAGTCTTGGTTCCCCACCTCCAGTCTTGCTCCTCAAACAGGGTTTGGTGCTTTCAGCCAAATGGACATTGACATTATGAAAAGATTGACCTCGATTGCAAACCCAGAAGTAAGCAATATGTATTATCTTACTGCTTGACCTTATGTTTTAAGTGCAGTATTTCATGCTCAGGTTTTATGGTTTCTTGCTGGCCAATTTGCTACTGAGTTTGAAAAATCACCACATCTCATGCACTTTTCATCTGCTGAAAGGGATGCTACTTTCAACCTTCAAGGGATACATATACATCTATATTTGTGTATATTGCAATCTATGCATTTCAATCTATTCCATCAATTTGTGCAGGAAGCGAAGGAGGGAATGCAACAGGGTCCTTTGGAATCCGGTTTCAGGGACTTGATGGTCATGTTTTCGAGTTGGGAATTCTCACCAGTGGCACTAGAGAACCCATTTGTGAACACAAGTACAAGTGTTCACATATGGCAAGGTTCAGAAGACTATTATGCGCCTGTAACACTACAAAGCTACATTGCCAGGAGCCTCCCTTGGATTCACTACCATGAGCTTCTGGGGAAAGGTCATTTCCTGCCTGGTGTTCCTGGTTACAATGATGATGTTGTCCGGCACCTTCTTCTGGATGACACAAAAATGGCGTCTGCAAAGTAGGACAAATGGATTCTGCAGTTAGACCAAGGCAGCATCGGGTCAGCATGTTGATCACTTTTGACACATGTCTACCCTCAATGAGAGCTTGTCATTAAGTGAAGGTGAAGTTTGCTTTGATCAAGTTCCCTGTATATAAAACTTCCACAGCTTATTTGTAAACTGGGGTTTTCCTCTTTTAGTATGACATACACGGGAGTGACTGTCTATTACTCTGATTTTATGTACATCAGCAAAAACAATAGTGACAAAT
>Ga0209208_10005994_pt1 | contig 16823 bp, 13 predicted proteins | sample S1TSphfallax_3_FD_187694 | JGI IMG/M metagenome (GOLD analysis project Ga0209208, IMG submission 187694) | Host-associated microbial communities from peat moss isolated from Minnesota, USA - S1T2_Fd - Sphagnum fallax MG (SPAdes) (version 2) | ecosystem: Host-associated > Plants > Peat moss >...
TTTATTGTATTTCCTTTCCTTGTTTCATTTGTTTCCATTCCTTTTTTATAGTTTTTGCGTTTTTACTTTTTTTTTGGTTTAAGTTTGTTTCATGTTTTTTTTTTTTCTTTTTTTATTTTTTTTTTGTTCTTTTTTTCTTTTTTTTTTTTTTCATGGAAAGAAAAGCAATGAAGCGTGCAAATCTCGAGACCTGGAGTTACATCGAGGAATGTTAAATTGTTGCGGCGGTGGTGTCTGTCGAATTCGTGGTTTTTCTGGAGCAAGGAGTTTTTTGGTTTGCGGTTTTGGAGTGTGATAGGAAAGGAGTTCCTAGGGTTTTAGGTTAAGGTGTAAAAAGTGCGGCAGCTATGGGGAAGAATCAGGCCTACAAGGCTATGCAAAGATCGAAGATGTCGTCCAGTACCGCTGCTGGCGGTCCTGGTGAAGAGATTGAGGATGGCATGGTGTGTACTCTTCCTCTCCGTTTCCTTGCAAGCTTTTTTTTTTTTTTTTTTTAAATCAAAAATTTGGTGGTTCCTGTGAGATGATTTCCTTCTAGATGTATAGAGAAGGAAAGAGATGGCAAGTATCTCTTCCATTTGGATTTTTTTTTTGCATATTTTGTAGAGGGAAGAGTGAAGAGTTTGGTCAGGCTAGGGTTTGGAGATGGAGAGTCGTTCCCTTGGGAGGAGTGCAGGAAGAGCTACTGACAAAGGGAGACGCAGATGGACGGATCATTCCATTCACCAGAGTGGCATGCAGCACGCCTCGCCAGCCTTCAAACATCGCACACGGTGACATGGGAAGAATGGAAGCAAAAGCAGAAGGTATGGATTTCCTGATCAATCAAAAAGCCCTAAATCACATCAACTGTAAGCAGGCTTTGGTTATTAGGTCTTGCATATGTTTTACAAAGACAACATCTTCACCAAATCTAACCATAGGCAGATGATCTAGCATCCATGGATAATTTTGTTATGAATGTGCAACTCCCATGCCTAGGATGAGGCGAAACGGCAGGGAGAGCTTGAAGATGTTGAGGCCCGTTTGATGCGGGAATACCGAGCACAACTTGATGCAGAGCGAGCAAACAAGCTGGCTCGGGGGTCCAATCATGCTGACAAGAGGGAGAAGTTGAAAAAGGGTATTTTGCAGCCTTCTGTTTTGGAGCATCTTTCGCAGGCTTTTCTGTGTTTCATCAGGGCCACATTTCTCAATGATAGTGGTTTTGTAAATGGAAAGAGGATTCATGTCAGTTGCTAGCCCGCAAAAGGACTGTGCTTTCTGTCTGAGTTTCCTTGTTTTCAAAACTGTTCTTGGAAATGGATTCTGTTGCAATTTTGCATTTCAGTATCATTCATAAGATGTCTTATTGTTTTGCCTGCAATGTTGTTGATGTGGAGTTTCTGTAATGTCATATCTATGTTCCAAGCAAATTGTCTCTGTGGCCAACTATATATTGCATTTTTCCTTCACTTGGTCCTCCATGCACATGCAGGCCATTTTTACTTCAGAGTTTTGAAGCACAATTGGTACCATTCAATTCCTCTCCATTACCTTGTAGTTGCTGGGAGGTACTATTTGTTTGTAGTTTATGTTTGTCTAGAACAGAGTGTAAACACTTCTTTGTTTTCAAAGAGTATTGCAGTGTCCCAGTTTCGTGTTTATAATGGTTGCTATTGGTGTGAGGTTTGCAGGGAAGAAAGACAAGGAGAAGGACAAAGAAAAGGACAAGGAGAAATCCAGGACAAGCAAGAAGAGAAAGGTATGTGGGTATCAAGCTTCACCTTAGCCCAATGATCCTATTAGGACTCTACTCAGCAATTGGACTTTACAGAAGAATCAAAGTGCAATTCTGTTTTTTAGTTCTGCTGCTGCAAATCTAGTTGGACTAACAGCCATTACTTTTTCTTGATCTCTTTCTCTTCTTCTACAAAAATGTAGTCACATGTTACTGCCATTTCGTTACCATGCTCAGAGTAGTTGTAAACAAGATCTGGTAATAGTAAGACCGGGCTTTGTTTCCAATTCAAATCAGGAAAACCAAAGCTGAATATCAGTACAATAGCCTTCTTTTTCCTGTGGTGTCAAATTCTTCTATGAGGGGCCAAGTCTCTGGAGAAATAGTATGTCTGTTTTGTGATCAATGGTTTTGGCAGAAATCTTCGAAGAAACGGCGTGTCAGAAGTGATTCAGAATCAGATGTAGAGAGCTCAAGTAGTGATGATGAACGGCGGAAAGACCGAGATCGGCGCAAGTCAAAAAGGGATAAGCGAGAGAGGAAGGAGAAGCTACGAACAAGAAGAAAACACTCTGAAAGCACATCAAATAGTGGAAGTGACAGTGAAGGTGAAAAGAAGGGGCCATTACCCCTGTCATGTTTTTTTGAAAATGCAGAAGAGTAGCTTGAGCTAAAGCTTTGCTAGTCTCTCCCTTTTCATCACTAGAACTTACGCCATCATGGTGGCCTTGAAATATCACATTTAGAATGGGTGTGTGCACAAGATGGTTGAGCATTTCATTAAAATTGCTTCAAGGAAGGCAATTTTCTAGTCCTGCAGTTTGAGGAGAGAGTTTTGAGGGAATGGGGAAGTTTAGGATTGATTTACCAGGGTCGACTGTGTTGTGCCTAATTGATTGATTTCACTGTCTTATATCAGTTTGTGAGAATTGCAAGTGAAGAGATCCGATCCATCCAAATCTGAGTTGTTAAAGAGGGACCTTCAGATCTGGGGAGCATGTGATGGAACATCTGGTGCCAGAACTTCATATTGCATGGTTTGTTTTAGAGGATCAAATTTCACTGTTGTTTTGAGCTACCTTGCAAATCTGCGAAATTCAGTAATTTGATGTATATTGGGTAGCTAGAAGATGCCAGTACCTGTTCAAAGCATGAAGAATAAATTTATATGAGGACTGGAGCTGGTGGAAAATGGCTGCTCGCTGATATAGTCTGCTTACACAACAGTGGTGTCACAAATCCCAAGAAGTGGAATTCAGTGTATGCATCAATATGTAAACTTTAAAACAATTAACACTACTTTACACCAACGTTGTCAAAAAGATCATTTTATCACTAAACAGTTCTTCTCTCCCTCTTTTCATCTCACTCAATTAGTAGTATGTGGTGGCGTTCATCTTTTGTTCTCTTCAAAGCTCACAACTGACCCACTTGCAAATCCCGGCACACATACTTATAAACCATCTGAAATAAAAACAATTGTCCCTAGCACTAAACTTGGCTGGGCAATCTTTTACTACCTTCTACAAACTTGTGCACCTTCAACCTGTTGAACTCCCCTTTTGGCTAACAATTTGAATGCATTTTTTCCAAGCACACCTTAATGCTTTCTTCTTTACCAACTTTTTCATCTTAACCCTAAAATTATGAACTTCCAAACAAGTGCTTGCAGTTATGGGGGATTTGTTTATACATCCAAGTTTTTGTCTATCCTTATTACCCCATTTCATTGCAGTCAACTTGTTTTGTTTATACCTTGCACTTCTGCAATTTGGACTACAGTTGCATTCTACATATAGCCCCCTCTAAAATACAAATCTAGATTTGCAAATGTTGATGTGCTTGACCCCCTGTATTGTATGTAATCCTTTGTGTCAAAATTCTCACATGTTAAAATACTTTGCACAAACATCTTTCTGGCAAACAATTAAGAATTTGTGAAAAGGGGACAAGTGCCCATTCACAAAGTATTGGAACATCCATGAAGCTAGACAAGAATGACCAAAATGAAAAGTGGTAGTCATTTGTGAGAATGGAATCTCACATCTCTGATGTTGCAATATACAACGTGTTTGAATCTGTGAGAAATACATGAGATTATATGGCTTTTATGGGTGGCTTGCAATCTGCTTTGTGACATGGGAGATTACGTGCTTTTTGCCCTATTGGCATCGTCTGTGGTTGTGACTAATTGAAGCACACATTCTCAGAGCTTTCAATTGCTCTTCGTTGCCTTCATTTAATCCCTCCATGTGTGGAAATCGTGTGGAAAGGATTTTTGACCTTGTGGTTCAGAAGAATCTTGACCTCATTGTTGCCCGATTATTTCAGACAACTGGGATGAAGGTGATTCTGATGGGTGGGTGGGTGGTATTGCCAGAGTAAAACTTGAAAAGAGAATCCCAATACCTCCACCAGACTGACATGTTGAAATGTGCATACCCACCACCACTGGTTACAGTGACGAGTCCCCAGACTGGAGTTTTGTCAAGGGGTAGTAGTAGGCAAAATTTCATCTGACTACGTTTCACGCTGACTACATTTTCTATGAAGTAGTGCAAAGACTCAAAACACACTGTAAATACTTTTTACACGGTTTTTGCACTGAAAGGAAATCTGATAGAGGTTGATCAATACATCACAAAGCAATTGCTAGAAACAAACCAATGATCTTACTTTTCAATGCTAGTGATGCTTCTTCATGAGACATAGACAGGAAAATCATGTGCAAAGTAATTAGAGCTTGTGATAGACATGACACATCAAAGAGTTTGATGTTGAAGACAAAAGTTGAAGTGAGTATGTCAATGCATCAACGCATCTTGGGTGGAACTTGGCCTCAAATTAGTCCAGGATGGACACAAAAGGCTTTGGCACAGAAATATTAATTAAGATTTGAGCAGTTTGAGACTAAGCTCTCTACAAAAGCTTACATGAACGTAGTCCCCGTTCTACAAAGGACACCACACCTATTAAGGCCAAAGAGCTTGCCGTATGCGGTGGAATCTGCCAGATGCAAAATACACACACCCAAGGCTCACCCTAACAGGCTTGTGCAGGGCATGCTTACATGGCAGAATCTGCCCATACACGGTCCCCCTCTATGGGATAAATTAGATTCATAGAAACAAAATTTGACAACCAATCACACTTTATTTGGCTCATGGTCTAAGCCTGTTTATGAAGTGCATTCCAACAATGAAACATTGTCCATTTCTAGTCATGTAGGGTTTAGGGTTTAGGGTTTAACATATCAACATTTCATCCAGTTGCATTTCCTTGGTTTTTTTAGGACACACCCTTCAAAGTACCACTATGGAATGGGCAATTGTGAGCCAACATTTCCATTAGATGATAACAGGATCTTCCAGGGCCTATTGCAAAGAATTCAATAACTGGTTTTCTCATTGTTGCTTCCCATTGTGACTGTGTTCTCAATTGTCGATTCATATTAAAATGGACACTGAAAACATAAAAAGTCGAGCCAATAGAGAGCTACCTCTCCCACGTAGGAAAAAGCATAGAAAAGTGCATGAATAGACCACCAAAGCCAGTTATGTGTAATATTGTATCACTTCTTTGGTGGCTTCCGCAAAAATCATATTAATTTTAGAGATGCCGAATTTTTTAAAAAAACACCCTTCTCAAAGAACATTTTTTTGTGACGGGAAATGAAATCTTTTTTGGCAATATTTTAATTCTGAAAATGAAATCTTCAAAGTTAATTAATTTGGGCTTTGCATGCTACACACTACCAGTGACAATGAAATGTTGAAAAAAGTTAGTTCATTATGTGGAAATTAAGTTCCATTTGAGCAAATATATTGAATAAGATTGAAAACTAGGATTGAATTCAAATCTCTTGAATCAAATTCAAATCTAATTGAGTTCATATCGAATTGAAGTTTCTAAATCGAACTCAAATAGATTGAATTCAATTTGAAATTAAACAGGATTTAGATTTAATTGAAAAGAAATAGGATGCAAATCAGTGGTCTCAAGGTATTGAAAATATGCTCATCACTTCCATCATTGGTGACTATGAATTTTATTATTATTTTTAATTCAAAAGACATAGATTCAAAAAGACACTTTTCCATCCCATCATCTAAAGTAGATTTCAAACCGAAATCTACTTTGCTAGGACAAGACTAACAGTGGACCCTACAACTCACCAAGTAATGGCTCTACCCTTTATTGGATTGTGAGTTTTTTTTAAATCATCGTATTTGATGAAATCGTGTGATATGGTTTCCCAAACATGGCGCTTGTATGGTTGTACTTGAAGGCATAGGTCAAACAAAACAAATTAATTCATCTAGTTAAATCATATAAAAAGACAATTTGACAACAATTAAGTTACTCATTTGTGGGAGAAAGAAAATATATCCAAGTGTATCACAATGCATCAATTCCATAGAGATTAGAAATCAAATCTGAAAAATCTCATGGAACCTTTATATTCTTCACTCGAGATGTTCACACCTTGACAACATTCCATGATACTATCAATGTATACCTCTACGTGTGCATGTGATGTAGTTCATTTTGCAAAGTACCTCCTAATGTGCTAATGACTTTATGTGTTAATTACAAAGACATCTACAATTTCGACTACTATTACATTGGTGTGAAGCATTTTGAATAGGACTACTAGGCATTTTGGATGTTACTTTATTTATCTAATATGTTTCTAGGACAAAAGACCAAAGGAAAAGAAAACACAACTTGTGATGATATATTAACAAGCTCACAATTTTTAAGTACTTGGATTTTCTTGTAGTTACAATATTTACAACTTTCTCTAGACCTCTTTCTTATGCTTATTGGGAGCTTTCACATGTACAAATCAATTTTCAGGATGATTAGATAATGGAAGGAACATTGTTGCAAAATATTTACTTTGAGATGTCTATGGGTGTGACCCATGATTGCTTCTATCAAGTTTGATAAGCTTGTCACATGTCCTATTATGGGTATATGCAGTTGTTATATGGATGCAACACATTCTTTGAAGGAAGAAAGATTGTTGAGGAATGAGTAAAGTTGGACATTCAAATAGGAACTTCGTGATGAGTTACAAGAATTGTGTCTTTAGATTAAAAGGGTATATAATTAAAGGAGGTGGAGTAGGGATTCACTAAAAAGAGTATTAGACTTGTGGCAACTATGGAAAAGAAGGAATTAAGAAAAGAGGTTCAAGCTAAGAAATCCCCAGTAGTCCTGCCTAAGCTCTGCATCTAGCAATATGTTGCAGAGAGAGTGAGCATTACTGCATCCACTACTTCTTCCACTTTTGCCTGGCACCCCCCACCAAAGCTTAGATTAAATGCATGATTCTTTGCCTCTTAAGAAACAACAGCTTATAGATTTATGCTCTTCCCACATGCCACTCGAGTTTGATACATAAACCTTGCACAGCTGCATCCATAGATTCAGCATATCAAGAATGAATCCTCTAGGTTTATCAAAAGCAATAGTGGGTGTGGTAAGTGTATCAGAATCCACCTGAAGTCTTGGCATGCCCTTATCCAAAATCCGCATCCTAAGTTTCTGTCACATTTCCAGAAGCAAGGGGAAAGACAATGGCAAGACAAATGTAGAATATTTGGTTTGTCCGCATTATAAGCAAATTTGCTCTGAGAGGCCATCTTTGCAACCATCCGCAAACTATTGAATTCCTAGTTCTAAAAGCCACTAATCTCCATAGTGAATCTTTCTTGGACTAGCTAATTACACTCAAGGTTAAAGGTTGATGCTTCAACAAGATCTGATCATCCAAAGGAACTGCATCAAAACAATGCCTTGGCTTGATGTTCTCTTTTGTCTTACAATTTTCCATTTGAGTTTTCATTTGCTTTCATGACCTCAAAACATTACCTCAAGATGTCTGTCTGGCACCATCAGAGCAAAGCTCGCCCCCATGTAAGGAATGGAACACCTTGAATGCTCAAAACTGTACATCTTAAGCACGATTCCATCCTGTAAAGAAACAGTAAACAATAATCTTTCAGGATCAAAATTGAAGAAAACCCTTTGGGAAAAAATGGTATCGCTTTGTGGTCAGTGAATAGGACTTCCCTCTATCAAACACAAAACGTGGGGCTCTATAGCCTTTGGCTGTGGAACCTGTTTCTGGCACTGTGCAAGATAGACTGTATTATGTACAAAGGGAATGTTGTTGTTTGGCCCAAACTAGAGTAAACTGCTTAGTATCAAACTACCAGAAAGACAAGATTGAATCCATTTTACTTGATTATTACTGATGACCGTATCAGTGTTGTCATCTGGATGACCAGAAGATGCTGCTACAAAACCTGTAATTGCATATCTGTTGATGACACAAATGACTCACAACATTATCCTTGACTTCAGGTTTGCTTTCTGCAGCCAGGACACTGGCCTCAACCGAAACCCTGAATGCTGGCACCTTTTGCTCTTTCCTTCTTGAATTTTGTCGAAATCCCTGGCAGAAATGGTTGTGTCCTCCAATGCTGTCTTCCCACAACTGGCAAAAGATTCTGCATGTTCACACTTGTCTGCTCCAACAGAACAATTAACAGAATCTGGTTTCTCTTCCTCAATCTTCACCTGCTCATAAGCCTTTGAAGTGTCTCGTGTTTGCATTTCATCTGGATCAGTCACCATGCCTTCTAATGGTCAACATGGTACATGAACCCAGTACTTTCTCATTGTTGGGTGTACTAGATTCTATGCTGATACCATCTTGATTATTCAGCTCTACAGCGACTACTTGCTCAAGTTGGCCTACCCATTTGTGAAGTGTGCTGCATTTCTACAACACCTGGGGTAACCTCATTTTCTTCTGGTAAAGATTTCTGGTAGATGCATTCATTCAGTACTTGCTCATCTTCATGTTAACCTGTTTCCATCCTTTTACTATCTAGACTATTCAGCACTGAAGCCACTACTGCCTCAAGTTCCCTCCCGCTCCCTCTCTTCGTACTGTATAACCTTCAAACAGATCTGTGTTCCACATCACCTCAACTATGTAACCTTGTTGTCAAATCTGTGGTAGATGCATCCACTACTTTGTGACCATCATGCACCAGTTTCCTTGTTATTACCATCTCAAATATTCAGCTCAATTGCCACTACCTCCTCAGTTCTCATACGATCACTGTGAACCTTCTGATCAGTTCTCCAGTGAAAACATCTCCATCATCTGTCTGTATTGTGTCAACTCCACAGACTTTTGACACTGCTTGCTGAACTCACCCTACATGTTGCAGGTGAAGCTATGAGATGTGAGTTTCTTTCCAGAACAGGATTCTTCACACACTCATGCCCTTTCCCTGCAACTGGGTGAGATTCTTGTGTTCTCATCACATGTCTGCTAGTATCAGATGCACATGTTAACTCCTTGACAGTACTGCTCCCACCTTCAACATCCCACAGTTTCAAATTTGACTAACGCTCTGCCTCTTTCTTCTGGACTTGCCTTCTGTGACTTAATTGACTCTGGAGGGGTCATCCTAGGCTGCCCAAGTGCTCCAGATCTCGGTGTCTGGTAGATGTGAATACTCTCATGATGGGTACTGTAGATTTAGGATAATGATTGGTAGTTTCTGCCACACTTGACCCCCACAGATAGCTGATTCTGACATCTCTTCAGTGGCTATATACCCTCTATAGGTTCTGTAGCCATCCTCTGCTTGTACAGATGCTTAACAATCACACAAACTGACAGTCTAAATTTCACAGTCTTATTACATTGACACATGCAGCAACCACAAAACATATCATGTCCCCTCTCTCAACCTAGTACTGTATCCTCAGAGCTCAGATTCCACTTTGAGAGGTTTTGGCCATAAAGATTTACATAGAGCCGCACATTCCCAAATTGTAGACTCAAAGAGCAGCTGCCAAATGCACCCTCCAGTACAGAGCCCTGTGGGTATTCATTCTATTGATTTCACGCCCATACAAAGAGCTTTCAGTGGGTAATACCAGTATTCAAAGCATATGACCTGTATCAAACTGAAACTCTTGCAAGAATATCTCACATCTCTGCTATCTGGTAGATGATGTGGCAATGACCTTTCCTAAATTTCTGGGTTGAAGTTCAGGTTGCTCATATTTGGGCTCTTGAAGGTTTTGTCAATAATGAATGTAGTGACAGTCAACTGTTCCAATATGGTGTGCAACATACTCAGCCTTCATTTTGAAGAGCTCCATAAGCCTCCTCCCTACCTGTCTTACAAAACAAACAAAATGTGAGACTTTCCAAATATCTTGTGATCAGTTGTTGTAATTCACACAAGACACCTCCTGATCAGAAAGGTATGAGCAGAAAGACCCTTTGCAGGAGTTCTGAAACTACCTGAATTGCTGTAAGATAATACTTGAACTTGCTGGCTCATTAGGTTGTTGCATTGGGTCATCTTCATGCAGTGTGCTTCACGTGTTTTAGATACCCTGGGCTTTTGATCAAGTGCTGTGTGCCTGCCCACTGTCCGTTGATGATTGTTGCCATTAGGTACTCGCCTGATGTAATGCACAAAGTAAGAAGAAGATCTCAAGAACCCTACTATACCCTCCCTTTGCAAACATGGTTTGCAATAACCATGAGCACTACTGAATACCCTTTGTGTACAACAGCATTGCTGACACTATGCACAGAAGTGGAGCAAATCAACCCACTGAGTAGTGTATGGTATACTACAAGACATACAATGTGACAGGGCAAGATGCAAAGATGGATTTCCAGCACCAGCAATGGTCATCCTCCACAAACAACTGCAATGTAAGTCTCACACACACAACTGCAACGTAAGTTTGCATAAACAATCAATCACCCTGTTGCACTGGTATCAAACACATTTCCAAATTCAAACTACAGCTGACCCAGGCAGATGCTAGATGGGATGGAAAAAGAGCTTAATGTGAAGAGTGTCCCTGTACAAGGCAGGAGTGTCCCCTCTGCTCCCAAAACCAGCAGCCATGATGGGTAGTTTTGAGAAGGGACTTTCTTAAAGGATCTAGTTGGGTTTCTCAATGGAAATGTGATTGGCTCCTTCCACCTGTGTCCCAAGGGTGACATCCTCCCAGCAATGTCAATGGCACCAAAATTCCAAACCACAAGGTGAAGAAGAAAAGAGAGATGAGCCTGGTGCCAGTACTGTCACTCCCACAGAGGATGAAATTCAGCACTGTGACTTTTAAAAAGGCAATTCCAGGAAAGAAAGAAGCCACTCATCATGAAACTGATATCCAGCCTTTGGAGTCTCCTGAGATTATTCTGCACATACTTGAAGCCATGTAAATGGCCACAATTTTTTCCCAGAATAGGTGTAGCAACACCGTGCCTGTGAGGAGCATCCCACAGGACACTGGGAACATGAATCCAATTGCTACAACTGCCATACCTGTAATTGTAGCACAAAATGCTTCAGAAATCTGGGTGTGAAACACATCACCGACTATCAACTCCCACCCAGAAAGCTCCTCTCTGCCAATGGAGCTATCACTTCCTTGTTCAGCTCTTCACACATTGTCACAAATCACCGCACACTGTTCTCAAAAGAACCACAAACAGAATTCCAGCCAGAAACAAGATTGCCATGAGGAAGTTCAACATTGAAAAGCCATGCACCCGTGCTCATTCCATTTTCATCCATGCATCCCACCCATTGTCACTACTGTGTTCTACTGCACTCAGGCTGTCACATCTCAGGAGTTGTACACATTCTGTGATGGCCCTGACTTTGACTCCCTGAGGTCAATCAAAAGCAGCTTTGACATGATCAGATGGTAGTGCATCCTTCAAAGCTGCATCGGTAATGTGCAGCAGCACTGCATTTCCTGCGACACCTCAAATCCCTGTAACCATGAAAGTCCCAGCCAAATCTGCATCAGCAGACCCAGCAATAAAAGCATCTCTTTTGCAACGAGTCATCGTGAGAACAAATTGCCTGCTCCACTGTTGTGCTTGCTGCAGATTTCTTGAGATTTTGCATGAAGCAAGTGGCAGCCAGACGATTCTTTCTTTTGCAGTATTCTGGTGCATGTCAAGGTAATTTTGCACATCTTCAATCCTCTCTTCATCATCATAATCCATGTAACACTGAAAGACACTCTTGACTTGAATCTCCACCAGCACTCAGGAATTAGGTGCTCTGTAGGGATCAACATGGTAGAGCATATTGACACCTTGCAAGCAGTTGTGATTCTGAAGCCATGTGAATGCATGCTCAATGTTGTTCACATGCAATTGGGTGAGGCATATCAGAGTTGTTGTTAGGATAATTTTTGCAGCAACCACAGTGTTAGAATTTTTTTTTGTCTTCTTCTGATCTGAAGCAGTCGTTCTTCATTAGCATATGGAATTACAAGCAAGTGCTGAGAATATTCAAGGAGGAACATGTGCAATGAAACCTTAAATGTGAAGGATCCTGAAGTCTACAGAGCTCGGAACTGCTATTCATGATGAGACTGATGGTCTGACACTTTGTGAGTGACTCTCATGAGGTTATAACTGCACCCATTGTCATGCTATCTTCATATTGTTGTTGTGGAGATTTCTCTGCAATTCTCTGGATATGTGGCAACCAGCCAGTGCCACATACATTGTTGCTGATGGTAACCTAAATCTTCAAGAGACTTGTGCTACCTCTACACTGCTCTCTATTTTGATTCGCATTTTGTTTTCCAATTCTGTTTTCTAGTTGGGAGTTTTTTCTTGTTTTCATCCTGCAGTGGTAATAGCATCTTAATGCTTGATTTGAAATTTCTTTACATATTATCAGGTCATTTCACAAGTTCTCAATTCTTACAAACATATTCCTGTCACTTGTCATGCAAATTCATGGCTGTGCTTCAGATTGACTGCACATCCATGAACACCTCTTTGCAAGTCCTTTAATGCGTTGTTTCTTGGTGTGCTTACAGTCAATGGTCTTTCTCAAACTTTCTGATCCATGTATGCTTCTTATTAAGCATACTAATTTTATGTGGTGTGTATTGTATCCTCTCTCTCTCTCTTCTTTGCCTCTGAACTCCAGAGATGAATGCAGTTGTTCCATCGGTGAGGAGATTGGGATCTAGGAGGTCGTTATAATGGGAAAGAACAATCATTTGTTGTTGGAGCCTAAGGTGAAGAAGGCCAATGCTGCAAGTGTGAGAGGAGAAATGGCAAATTTGAGAAAGGAGATGGCAAGGATGAGAGCTATGGTACTTGCTCAAGGAGAGAGGTTGAGCTCTCAATTGAGAGTATTAAAAGAGGCTGAGAGGTGAAAGCACACTATGGAGGCCATTTCAAGCAAGAAAATGTACTCTAAAGAATATATCTTTTGTATTATTTTGGGGACAATTTTTTTTTAATTTCATCTAGCATTTTGATAAACATGTAAAATGAATTTTAACACAAAGGTCTGCAACATAATTGTTGTTATTTTTCAAATGAACTTAATTTTTCAACACACTTATGTTTGTTTAATGAAATATTTTAATTAGATTTTTTTTTGTGAAATCACAAGAGTGAAACTATTCAAATGGAATTGAAATGGTATAATCGACTCATATTCAATATATGATTAAGTATTTCATCAAGTTTTTGTAATTATTTGAATCATTTTTAAAGCATATTTGCACTTTGTAGTATATTGAGACATGTATTAATTTTTCACTAATATGTTCTTTAATCATTTGATATGAATCAAAAAATATAGTTTTTTTTCTAAAATTGCATTATTTGGCAATTGAACTACCTTATTTTGAATACAAATTCTGAAAACATTTTTTAATATTGACTTGGTGAAAGTTGAAAGTTGCACAATTTTGAAAAGAAATATTTGCAACAACATTTTTTGATCGCTATAATGTGCTTTCACCCTAAGTATATTTGTGAATCATGAAGAAGGAATCATCTTACAAATTTTCATCACATCCCAAATAAAGGCTCTAGTGAAAAATATCAAAAAGGGCATAAGAACAATCAATCACAAATTAAATGATTGTGATGGGTTGGAATATCATGGGAAGATTTTATAGTTGGGTGGATGGGAGGTAGTTGTTGATGGCCTTCTAACATGGTTCACAAAGCATTCGCAAAAAGTGGCAAATGTGTTATCATAGGGAGTGGACTCCATTATTCCATTAAAGGTTGCAATCATTTTATAATTTCCAATGTTCAACATTCTTCAACCCATAACATATCAAGAGTTGCAAAATCAATCTACAAGCATGTTTGGAATTACATTGGTTGAAGTTATGAAGCAACACAATCAAAGATCATTGTACTTAAATTTAGAAGTGGCGTCTAAAAATAATTTGAAAATGTCAATTCTCAAACTTCATCTATGACATGTTGAGTTTATGCTATGCAATTTAGTTGTTCACATTTGTGAGTTTAGATTGAAGGGATATTGATATGGTTGACTATAAGAGAATGCCACCCTCTTGCCAATCTTGTTAACAAGTGTACTACCATAAGTGCAAAAAAAGAAATATGACATGTCCTACCTACCTTTCACTAACTATGAAATTTTGTGTTCATGTGCCATTTCAAGATTGCAAAAGGAGGATGTTAAAATGATGTTGGAAAAAGGTTGAATGTTGCAAATAAGCAATGAATGCACCCAAGAAAAAAAGAAAACACATGCATGGCAATGCATCAAATTTTTGTATGTCTTTGAAATCTAATAGTTTCATACATCAAATTTTTCCTCATATTTGTTAAGTTATCTATTGAAGGTGTTCCTTGAGGAACTACCATTAGTAATTTAGATTTTTCAAATGTACATTATTGTAAAATTGATATTTAACAATGTTATGGATCAATTGTTTCCTCAATTTTGCTAAGTATTCTATTGAGGGTTTTCCTTGAAAAACTACTATTGCAACAATTTAGATTTTTCAAATGTACATTATTACAATTTATTATAAAAAAAAGTCTTATGTCAATTTCCACAACTTAAAATCATTGATAAATTCACATTCTTTTTGTATCTTGAAATTATGTATCTTTTGAAATTTTTTCTTTACAAAAATTTGGCTAAATATGTGTATGTACAATTTCAGTGTACATAACTTTAAGAACAAATCCTTTTACAATGTGAATAATAACTAAAACAACTAAAATTATCAAACAAATACTTATTTTCATTTCAAGGGGAAAATAATTGACACTTTATATTGGATGTAACAAACATTTGATAAAAGCCCAAATAGGGGCATGGGGGTCAATGTTATAAGATTACTTGAATAGGACAACATGCCTATAGAAAGGAAAACAATATGTTAAGGTAGTAAGTTTTGATGCCTTATATATCCCCATTGTTGACCAAGTTCAAAATGCAAATGGGAAATGTTCATTTATTTCTTAACTATGTATCATTAAAATTAGCGATCACCATCATTTTGATTGTTTGATGTATTTTTCATGAAAAACCCTCTTTGACAAGGTTGATATTAACAATTTCATGCATCCTTTTTGCAAGCAACATACTTTAGCTAATTGTAATAAAGGTATTGCTTAGGTTTGTTTGCTTTTTGTTTTTCAATCATCAAACTCATTTGTATCATTTGCTTTTTATGACATTTTGCCAAACAATCTTTGGCAAGTTAAAGAGGGGAGATTAGATCAAAGGGAATTGCTAATTCTTTAATACTTACATTAGTTTGGGATAGAAGACCATTGTTACCATTCTTTTTTTTGGAACTATCATGGGTATTTTCATTATAATTTATCAAACATCACAATCTATAATAGAAGTAATTACCCCCAAAAAGAAGGCAATGATATTTTCATGAATTATTATTTTTTATGGGTACTAGCATTTTTACGAGGTTTTATTATTGACATCTTGGGAAAAAATTATGTATTGGTAAATGATATTGGAAATTATTTAAATATCCCTAAAAATCACATTTTTTTGTTTTATTTCATTGACTTTGAAATCATAAAAATGGCAAGTAATTGGTGATGAATAATGAGCACATTAACGATAGAAATCATAACCCAAAGACAACAAAATTAGTGATAACAATAAATATTTGACAAACGAGCACATCAACAATAAAATTAAAATTAAAATCAAATTAAAATAAAGGAAAATATTAAACAAACATTGTTACAAATTGGGTCTTTAGTTGTATAGATTAGGCAATGCAAATCTTTATTTAAACTTGTGGAATATGTATTGCAACCATATTGATCTCATTGCATTACAATATCATTTGTACAAAATTATACTTTCACTACAAATGAATATTTTTTATGGAGCGAAAATAATGATCACACAAAAGAATTTGTTTATATATATATATATATATATATATATAAGATTTTTGTTAGAAAGATTCACCAAATTGGGCTACAAGTATATTAATGTTTCTTTTTTTGACAAAATTTCACACCATGGTGACAAAAAAAAAGGGTCATGTGACTCATTAAAAAACTTTCTTAGGATAAAAATGGCCCCAAGTTTGTCATATTTTGATGAAAAAGTGTTTGTATTTTTCATACTTAAACTATAGGTTTGATTAGGTAGCTAAACTTACGAAGTAATTTTATTTTTATTTTTTTTACTTTCCTTTTGGGCATGTACCCAAATTTGGCTAAGTCTTCTTATGTATGATTAGGACCACCTACTTCACAAATTGGGGGGGGGGACTAGATATTAAATACAAATGTTTAATAACCTTTTATATCTATGGCTATACATTGAAAATCATGTTAAGAGTTTTATTGTGTTTAGGTGATTTTGTCCTAATTACATAAATAAATTGTAGTAAGTTAATTTGGAATTAGTTTCAATGTGAACATGGTTTTAAACATTTGGATGTTTGGAATAGATAAGCCCATAAGTGGGGTGTTTCAATTTAGTTTTTTGGATTTGGAATTACACCATTCTCTTATGGTTTTGTTGTGCTTGTTTTTGCAAATCTTATGCAAGTTTGTGTTTTTGCAAGCATTTTGGGTGTACTTGGATGCCTAGTTGTGTTGTAATGAGTAACAATTTTTATTATATGTGTTGTGCCATTAGGAGGGCTTTTATTGTTTTTTTGTGTAATTGTGAACATCAATGGTTATAGACATGGATGTCATAGTGCACAACAACCAAGTACATAAATATGATGG
>Ga0209208_10005996_pt1 | contig 16821 bp, 15 predicted proteins | sample S1TSphfallax_3_FD_187694 | JGI IMG/M metagenome (GOLD analysis project Ga0209208, IMG submission 187694) | Host-associated microbial communities from peat moss isolated from Minnesota, USA - S1T2_Fd - Sphagnum fallax MG (SPAdes) (version 2) | ecosystem: Host-associated > Plants > Peat moss >...
AAGCCACCCTGGTCTCATCTTTAGGACGATTTGTGCGTTGTCGTGAACCACAACATGGACGGAAGAGCAGTACACTGGGGAACTCGAAGAGCAAGCGAAAGATTTTTTTTTTAAAAACAATTTTTAAAAAATTAGCTCCACATTCGATGAGGAACCGACATTAGGTCTCATATTCTTAAGTTGTGACCCGGAGTGGTGTGTAAGTAAGTAAAATTATATATGCCGGATTACTACGTTAGGCCTAGTTAATTTACTCACAACCTACCTCGAGGAAGTACGGGCTTTTAATGCTCTTAATGCCGTTCGTTACGTTAGTGATTTCATTGTTCCTTTTCTTCCACTATGATGTTTTGGGGGGGGGGGTAGTGGGGGGTGAAATGGGGGGTACCCATAGCCTTTGTTTTGTCGTCCTGGGTTTCGGGTCCAAAATATACGGAATTATACGTTACCCAGCACCCATTAGTGCACCGTGAAGGGATGGATGGTAAGTGCACTAAGTAGCCAAAAATAATAGAAAAATGATCCAAGATTTGTACTTCATGGTTGGTGTATAGCCAGATTTGGGCTAAAACCTTCCTTGATGGATGATTGTTACTTACACTACATCTTCCAATGGATGATCGATTGATCGCCCCCCCCCTTCAGCTTGCATCACAAAATTCATTAAAAAAACATTGACTTAAAATTTAGTGTATAATAAGGAAGGAATGCTGCGTAGGGTAACTTAATTATGAATGAAATCGATGTCATGGATGAACATAAATGATGTCATGGATGAACATAAATGATGATTGACTTAGGCTTTAAAATGACATATCTACAAAGGATTATGAATGCTGGGTAGGGTAACTTAATTATGCATGAAATCGATGTCATGGATGAACATAAATGATGATTGACTTAGGCTCAAAAATGACATTATCTACAAAGGATTATTGCAACTAATTACCCCTCCCTTCTCCAACTCACCTAATGAATGAATGAGTGAATGAATGAGCACCCCAATCATCCTAGTCCATTAGGGTTGCCACCAATATATAATTAAACCTATGCCTTACTCCACTAATTGAGTTACCACCCCACTCATTCATCATCATCATCATCATCATCATAGTGTAGACAAATTTGCCACCACCTAATGTGCTTTTGCTTCACCATAGTAATGACCCACCTCAATGACCATCATAGTGTGAAAACATTACCTAGCTTCCAATATGTCTTGGTTTTTACTCCACTAATGGGGCTCATCAAAGCATGGTAGTTAATCCATGGTTAATCTATAAATATACTTATTTTTATTGTATTCATGTCCATAGGCCATAGTTAACCATGGTGGTTAGACCATGGTTAGCTATACACTAACCACCCACCCACATCTACCCTACCTAATAGCAACCCAAGTGTCTTATCTACTTACCTACCTACACAAATAGCCACCTACATGTCTTACCTACCTACTTGTGATATACTTGCCACTTACATAGTTGATTCAAGGCAATAAGGAAGGAAATAATCGGTGTTGGGATGGTTCTTTTAACATACTTTTATGAAGAATTTTCAGTTTCAGTTCTAAGAAATGAATTAAATTTTTTCCAAAGTTCTGCTTTTGCATTAGAAAGTGATTTTTTGATAATTTTAATTATTGGAATTCACATGGAAGCATGAAAGTAGTTCAAAAACTCTTTGTATTATAATATGATTTTTTTCTATGTATTTTTATTGATTTCATAAGAATGTAAACTTATAATTTGAGAAATAATTGCATCATATGAATGTATAAAAGAATATGTTTGAAAATAATTATGAAATTTATTAAAACCCACTTCCATTTCAAAATAAAATGAAAAAATTGTAAATTCTATGTTTTCACAAAGTTTATGGTTTGCTTAAGGCCAACATTTTTTTAAATCTTAATTTAAACATTGTTTTAATCTACTTTCACCTATTTTTATAATAATTGACAGTATAAAACATAGATTTCAACTTATGTGTATGCCATAGTAATGTACTTAACTACCTATTTAATATTTAAAAAAAATATCATAACATTGAATAAAAAAATCATGTTAATTTTAATTTGTAACTCAATCAAATACATGTTTAACAATTTTATAATATACTATGTGTTGTTTTTCATTCAACCTAGAAAAGTACACTAAATGATCTAATCAATTGTGATTTCACCCAATTTCAATTTTGGTTCGGGTTCTCAAATCAAAGTCAATTTCAATTTAGTTCCTACTAACCAAAACCTAGACAAGTGGTCTCGACTTGCCAAAGTGACTACTCACTCACATTAAAATAACCATTGTTGGGAAGGTAAGTTTTTGACCTTGATATGTTCATGTGTATGTACCAAGATAAAATGCATACCTACCCAATTGGTAAAAGCTTTTAAACCTTTTTGAATATCCTAACCAATTAATATAACTTATCTTGTCTTTACTCTACTCAATTAATATATATTTAAAATTTACCCTTACCTAAAGGAGGACAATTGTTTTGAAGTGGGTTGAAAAAATGGGTTATGCCAAAATTATTTTATATGCTATATGCATTTCTAGGTTTTGTGATGCAGATGATTAGGATGGATTTGTTTGAATTGTTGTGACTAATCATTTAATATATTTTCTTGCAAGACATTTTATTTATATTAAGGGTAATTATGCTTTTGGAATACCTTTAGATGTTATTACCATTTGGTATTACAAGAAGGCTTTATTATATTTTTTAAAAAAATAGTTGTCTTTTTTTTTTCTTGCTACCTTGCCATTAGAATTTTGAAAGGCCCCCAAATTGAGGGATTATAGGGATGTGTTTTTTTGGCAACCATGGTTGAGATGGATTTTTTTTGGTTGTTATTTTATTTTTTGGGTTCACATAAATGGTATGAACAAAGTTTTAAGTAAAACCTCGATTGTTGGTCAAGCTATACAACATTCATTCATTAGAATTTTTTTGTAAAGTTTTAAAACTTGGCATGTTAAGGTCAAATTTAAGGGATTCATGGGTTGAAAAATGTTTTTTTAACATGACTCAACATAAAACTAGTTTCATGTCAAGTTGTTGTTCATGTGTTTTCTTTTCTTCTTGCTCATGAGCTTTTCTTCATTTTTTTTCTTTCTTAAACTTCTTTTTGTGTTTTTTTGTTTTGTACCTCAACAACAACAACATCATATATTTTCTTTGCCTTTTTTTTTGTTTTGCTTTTATTTTTTGCGGTAAGTTGCAAAATAAAGTAGGTACAAGAACACCTAGGAATGTTTTTTTGTATATGTTGATAAGGAGCTTATTTTATTCCTTTTGTTTGTTGTAGGACCTCTTGAAGAGAAGAGGAGGTCATGGCATGAGCTTGCATTCCTTCTTTTTCTTTTTTTTTTTTTTTGTTGCTCACAACTTTGGAAAAGTTCCTAGAAAGAAAAGGAGATCATGACATGGAATTAATAGCCCTCCTTGTGTTTTTTTGTTTTTTGTTTTTTTCATATTTTCCAACTTACGGCCCTTGAGGTGTTTCACTTCATCATAAACAACAATGACATCAACAAAAATGCCTCTTCTTGTAATTTTCATGTTAAAAAGATTAAACTTGAAAAGTATGCTATTAACATGTGTTTTTTTCTTTTTTCTTTCATAGATTACAATCCCTTGGGTGTTTTTTAAATTTTTGGCTTCATTGAAATCAACAATAACAACAATGAAAGGAGAAGGAATGCCTCCTTTTGTTTTTTTGGTCTTTTATTTTGCAGGTCACAACCTAATCATATTTTCTATTGTTTTTTTAGCTTCATTGCAAATGACAATGACAAGAGGAAGAGGAGTGCAACACATACTTGTGGTCCCTCCTTTGGAGTTTTACATTTTTCATATTGGTAATGAGGATTCGTATCGGCTTTTCCTATGATTGTTTTATAACAACCTATAGAACACATAACAATGTTGCTTTCAAATCCTTTGAGCATGTCCCTTCCTATCATTCTTAAGTAGAATCTATTTATTGTTGAATTGTTCACCCATTAAAAAGGAACATGAGCTAGGTTTTACCTTACTACTACATACTATTGCCATAATAGTCCTAAGCAATTCCACACATAAGGTCATTGCACTTAGTTGAAAAATCAATAGTGCAAAATTACTATGTGTTGGATTATGATTAAACACCTCTAAACCAAAATCCATGCAAGAAGTATAAGCTTTTACCTTTTCAATGACAAAAAAACCTCCAATTATGGTTGTACATTTTGAATTCCAAGGGCTTTGAATTTAGACCTTTAGAGTCTTTAGATTCTTTTGCCATTGGAATTCCAAAGGTTCTAGAATAATTATTTTACATATCATCAAAAACTTAAAAAAAAAACTAATTTGTGGGTTCTTTTTCAAACTTGGATTGTTGGTTTTCTCAGGTTCAATGATTTCATGATAGGAATTCAAGAATTTAAATTGGTTGCCTTGCATAAGGCTAGACAACATTACTAGGACAAGGTGCATTCACAAATTATGGAATTTGTGTAATTTAACACACTAGCAATGTCATACAATATTTTACCATTTATAACACTGACAAATATCAAGTGACTCAACCAATCCTTAATGTGATATAAAAATATATCTACTAAAATTATTTGAAAGCATACCCGCATTTACTCAAAAGACTTTGAAACATTTTTTGTAAGAGACTTTGAAAGAGTTAAGGATGAACAATTCCAATGAAGATGGTTTAAAATAGATGACATTATAGTATGATGAGGTTTGAAACAATTGAAAACCATGAATGGGCATGGAAATGCCTTAAAAAGGTGATAAAATTTCATTGATGGCACATTAATGACCTTAACTTCATCTCCTAGCCCTCAGTGTACCCTAATGATTTGGATGAACCATTTAGTGGTGCAATTTCTATGGACCTTATGCCTCTGACTACCTTGCTAAAATGCATGCCTAAAATACACAATTATCTAAAGGGGAGATAATAACAATGAATTCTAAGAACATCACAACCATGGTGAGCCAAGTTTCCTTTACATTTGATGTAATTGATGTCTTCTTAATTAACAAATGAAAATTGACTATGAAAGGAAAAACAAACTAAAAATTAGCAACTTGAAGCCCTTAGCCCCTAGTCTATAACCCCCATAACCCCTTTAGGCCTTCTTCAACATCAATATGACATCACAAATTTACCAAGCTCCATAGGTTCATAAAAATTCTATGCAAAATCTAGTTTCCATAGGTTTGTACAAAAATCACATACTTTTATGCAAAATTACATCATGATAATTGCATGGATTTAGTCAAAATGCAAATCATACATACTTCACATCAAGACATCATACATAAGAAATACACATCATATATATATTATTTTATTTTTTATAAAAGAAATGTGCCATTTTAAAACTTTGAAACCCACAAATTTTGCACAAACATTTTGTTTCATGATTTGTCATGGATTTTATTGAAATTTCATTATATTGGGAACTTAAGATGAACATTTATAGCATAGATTATAGGTATGTAGCCTTGGCTTGAAAAAAAGTTGATGGAAGAGAATTAATTCTAGGTTTTCAAAACTTGGTCACTTATTGCAAGACTTTGTAAACAACAATTACAACAAGATGAAGCACCGACTGAAAGGTGAAAATGAAACCCAACAAGGTATGATTTTAAAGAAAACATTGTTTCTTTTATTTTATTGATTTCACAAAAGAATAATATTTTGAAAATGAATAACATTGTGTGCAAAATAAAACCAATAAACATACATGCACAAAATTGGGTGCAAACCGTGATTTAATCATTAATAAGAATAACATAAGGGAGGATGTTCAACTAATGGTAACACATCAAGGCTTGCATTTTTTGAGAAAAATTGAAATCATTCCATAAAAACAAAGACAACAATATTGAAAGAGTTCGACTTCTTGGCCTTCTTCCAAGCCTTTGACATAATCAAAAACTTCAATAGAGTAGGTAGAAAAAAAAACAAAAAAAATCTCTTTATGAAGCAATTAACAAAACACAAGCACAAAATAAAAATTTAAGTTCATTTAAAACGTTGTTCATGCCATTTATGAACTTAATAAATAATAAAATATCAAAAATAAAATCTACCCAAAACATTTTAAAAAAAATTGTTATTGACAAAAAAAAATTGTAACTAAATAAATCATTTGTAACTCAAAATGTTGTTTGTAATTATTTTTCAGTTGTAAACAACACTTTTTAATTATAAAAATTAGTTACAAACAACAACTTTTCTTCGACTAAAAACATGCTTGTTAAAAATCACATCTGCAAAAATTCTTTCGAAAGTCGCTTTTGATGTCCTTACTAGTTTTTAACCTATAGTTAAAGCTATAGTTAAATTCTAGGAAAAGTTTTGGACGATGGAATGGTTGTCTAATCATCCCCTATCATTTCTTTGACATCTTCTATCACCTCTCCAATGCCTTTCAATATCCTTTGGTATCTCCTCCAACATCCTCACCATTTTGTTTGACATCCCTTGCCATTTCCCTCACATTTAGGATGTGGTTGCCAACATCTCTTGTTGTTTCCCCAATTTTGCTGTTGTCCTCCCCTATGGCTTGACGTGGCCGGGTGCCTCATGTTGTTTTCCCACCCCTAATCCAACATTGTCAAACCTTTTTTGCCTCATCGGCCCTTGTCACCTTTGGTGTCATTCAATGTCTCACATTGTTGTTCCTCAACATCCTTGATCACCCCTTGATGTCCCTCATTGCTTCTCCCATTGTTTTCAGCCTTGTTGTCATGCCATTGGTTTTGATGTAACCATGAACTTGGAGGGTATGTCCCCCAAACCCAAAAAAAACACTATCCTAAAGCTACAATTTACTAGGGACATCCTTATTGGGGATATCATGGGATAATGTCTTGTGTTGCATAATAGGGATGTTAGAAAGCTTGGTTCAAACATTAAAAAGCTTTGCAAGAAACTCAAATTATCACAAAGCAAAAACATATTGTAATATAAAAACCAAACTATACTTTATTTACTCACTCAAAAATTGCTTAAAAGAAGGAGCACATAAAATTTCCTAAATTGCAAAAAATTAAAAAAAAAATAAAATCTTCAATTTATTTTAGGAAGACCCATTCCAATTTTCTACCCACAATAAAACGTTAATCAAGATCTTAAAATTTAAAAGTTTTGTGGAAATGTACTCCACTATAAGCAAACCAAAAACAATTGTACATTAATAAAGCAAGTCATACCTTCATTACTTTCTCTCTCTCTCATTCACTTTGAATTGCTTAAAAGAAGGGAGATCATAGTAATTTCCATAATTGCAAAAAAAGAAAAGAAATCTTCAATGTCTATCTGCAGAATCCATTTCTACCCATAATTTAAAAAATAATAATTAAAACAAATAAATTCAGTAGATTAAAAAAACCCATTTTTAATTTTAAAAAAAGAATTACACACATGTATAAATTAGGCACAAAGTGTAGTTGTGGTTTTTTTGAGTACAGAAGGTAGATACCCATGTTGGGCGGTTCTCTATTTTTCAAAGAAAGAACCTATGAGGAAGGGTATGAATCCTTTTTTCAAAGCACGTATGTGCAGATATATGCATGTATGTATATATGCATATATGCATGCATGTGTATATGCATGTGTGTATGCATGTGAGAGAGAGAGAGAGAGAGAGAGAGTGTGAGTGAGAGAGAGTATTTTATACACATTCTTGAGAGTATAAATCTCTGTATGTATGTATGTATGTATGCACATGTATTTGAGAGAGAGGGAGAGTGAGGGAGAGTGAGAGAGAAGAGTCTCCTCTGGAGCAAGAGCAGCAGCAGCAGTACTGCTAGTGTTGGGTGCAGCAGCAAGCAGGCTTTTGTCAGAGAAGAAGAAGACAAAGGACAAGAAGGCCTGATGCTCCAAGAGATGCACCCATTTGGTTCTGTCTGTTTCTATCTTTCCTTCTTTCCTAACTTCTTTCTTTTCTCTTCTGTTGTCTTCCATGTTTCTTGCAGCTGCAGGAGTGTGTAGTAAGTGAACAATGCCATCATCATTTCCCATCAGCTCATGATAGATTCCCAGCTCTCTCACCTCTGCAGCTTTTCTCTCTTGTTTTTTTGTCTTGCACCCACTAGAGAGAGCTTTTGAAAAACTCAGCAAAATAAAATTGTGTGAATCTTCTCTCACTGACCTAGTTGTCCCTCTGCAGCAGCAACAATAGCAGCAGCAGCAGCAGTTTGCTGTCAGTGTTTTTCATTTTGTTGTGGCTCTGTCTTGAAGCACTTGTTGCAAGTTTTGAGTACATTTGGTGTTGTAGTTTGATTGTGTGTGTGTGTTCTCTGTTGCTCTTGTCAGGTTTTGAAGATCAGTGATTTCATAGTTGTGAGGGAAATGTTTTGCAGATTTGTAATCTAGTGGAGCAGCGTGTGAAGAGTGTTGAGCATCTGTCTCCTTTTCCTTTTCTCTCTTTCTCTGTCTGTGTCTGTGTCTGTCTCTTGTTTGGATTTTTGTGGGTTGAGAGAGGTGTTGTTGCATGCATTTGTTGCTGTAGAGAACAACAATGCCAGAGACTATCCGTTTCCAGTAATATGTGTAGCTAGGATCTGAAGCTGCTGAGCAGCAGCAGAAGAAGAACAGCTCTTGTTTCTGAGAGAAGAAGCTGAGCAGCTCAGAAGCTGAGAGTGGGTCTCAGTAGTCTTCATGAGCTGAGCTAGAGTTCCAGTTAGGACCCAAGACAGAGCTTAAGAGTCTGGCGCAATCTGTAGCTCTGCAAATGTGTAGAAAAGATAGAGAAAGAGAGAGGAGGGGGCGAGAAGAAGAAGAGATGGAGAGGAGGAGCTGCTACTCAAAGAAGCTGTTGAACATGTACCACAAGAGTAGGAGTCTCCACTTCTGGTTTTCTGTGCAGCTCTTTGTTGTGTTGCAAATGGGTGCAGCAGTTCTTGGTCAGATCTCCAATGAAGCTCTAGCGCTGCTAGCTCTGAAAACCAGCATCAACGATCCTGGAGGCCATTTGGAGAACTGGGTACAACAACAACAGGGAGGGAATGGAGGAGTGAGCACTAGTCCTTGCACGTGGACTGGGATCACATGCAACAGCAATATGACCAGTGTGATTTCACTCAACCTCTCCACCATGAACCTGTCAGGCTCTATATCTGGAGACTTGGGCAACCTTCCCAACCTCCTCAACATCTCCCTGGATTGCAACAACTTCACTGGCGAGCTTCCTCCTCAGATTCTCTCCCTCTCTGCTCTTCAGTATTTCAACATCTCCAACAACAATTTTAGCAACCCTTTCTTCTCCAACTTCTCTCAGCTCCAAAATCTCCAGGTGGGTAGTGGGTCGGTGGATACACATCGCAGCAAATGTCTGTCTGTCTCCTTCCGTCCTTCCTTCCTTCCCTTCCTCTGTATGCATGTGTGTGTGTGTGTGTTTGTTTCTGTCTGATTTTTTTGTTTTTTTGTGTTTTGGTGAGAGACAAAGACACCATCAATCTTTCACAGTTTGCTCGAGCAAACAAAATTTCACAAAATTTTCTAGCTCTCTTGCTGTTGCGTTTCTATTTTTTTGGATGTCCTCCAGTACTTACTTCTTCGGGTTTGTTTGTTTGTTTGTTTTGCATCTTCAAATCCTTGTATGAAACTGGGTATGAAACTTGGTACTGTACTGTGACTTCCTATCACTAACCTTCATGGATTGTCTGAGAGCTTCCCCCCTGGGCTGTCTGCCTGTGGTCTGTTTGTGCTGTTTGTGCACCTTCTTTTCGGGTCCTTTGAAAATGGATTCCTTTGTGCAGGATCTGCTGACTTTTTTGCTCTTTTTGTAACTGGTTTGATGTCTATGTGTTTTGTGCAGCTGGTTAAATGTTTATATGTAATGCCACATTATACTTGATTGGGTATATTTGTATCTGTTAGATATAGTGATATGTGCATTTTTATGTGCAGTATATATGTATCATATGCACATCAGTATTTTGGCCCTTCCTTGACATTAAGGTCTGAGATGGTACACTTCAATGAGTTTAAAACAAACAAAAATTCATGTGCAACAGACATTTGGTCACTGCAATGAGTGTATGATGATCACTGGAAGATTATGTCATATAATGTGGGAAAATAAATTGACATAATTTGCCAACCCGGACCTTAATGAACAAGAAGGGAACCAAAAGATGAAGTTCTTGATGTATTAGAAGCATTTGAAGAAGATATAGCAGAAGGCAACAAACTTGTCAGGTTCAAAGTACATAACAAAATCTGGGACTTGGTAGGAGTTTGCAATTGATGTGCATATGCAGTTAGGTTGCAACAACATGGTTGCTTTCTTTAATTAATTTTTGCAGGCACTTGACCCTCTCATGTCATTTTTTCTTTCTGTTTCATTTCAGGTGCTAGACTGTTATAACAACAATTTCTCGGGGCCATTGCCAGACGATTTGTGGCGTATACCCACACTTCAGCATTTGAGCTTGGCTGGCAACTACTTCACAGGGGTGATTCCTCTTGAATATGGTAGCTTTCAGAGTCTCACCTACCTGGGTCTGAATGGCAACAACCTTGTTGGACCTATTCCAAGTGAACTTGGACAACTTCAAGGTACCTACTCACTCTCCCCAACACCCAACAACTTGGTCAGTACTGTCATGGGTGCACTGAGTTTGTAATGTACGTCAGAATATGCTATCAACAATGCAATTCCAGTTTAGAATCATGCCACTATGTCATCAATGTTGTAATTGATCTCTTTTGTTGTTGTTGTTGTTGTTGCTTGGTTGGTACCAGAGCTGCAGCAACTGTATTTGGGGTACTTCAACAATTATTCATCTGGAATTCCAGCGTCGTTGGGGAATCTCACAAACCTTGTGCGGCTGGATCTTGGGAGTTGTGGGTTGACTGGAGCCTTGCCTGTTGAGCTTGGTAACCTTCGAAATCTGGACAGCTTGTTTCTCCAGCTGAACAATCTGACAGGTCCTGTTCCAGCTGTGATTGGAAATCTGTTGAACTTGAAGTCGCTGGACCTGTCTTACAACAACTTCAGTGGAGAAATACCTGCTGCCTTGATCTATCTCCAAAAACTTGAGCTTCTGAGCCTGATGAGCAATCAGTTTGAAGGCCCGATTCCTTCGTTCCTTGGCAACCTCCCCAATTTACAGGTAAGTTACAGTTTTTTTCCTGTTCACCAAAATCATAAGTCTGCTATGGAGATTGCCATATATTTTTAGCCCATGAAATTTTATTGATGTTCTAGGGGTCTTGTGCTATCATCACAACATCATCATCATCATCATCATCATGCAGTAATTTTCTGATGCTTGAAAAATGCAATCTGCATTTGCAGGTGCTATATCTGTGGCAGAATCATCTGACAGGAAACATTCCGCCAACGCTCGGGGAGAATATGAATCTCACACATGTGGACCTCTCCTCAAATCTTCTCAATGGGACGATTCCAATCAACCTTTGTATTGGTCAGAACCTTCAATGGCTGATTCTAGATCAGAACAACCTCACGGGACCGATACCTGACAGCATCGGAAACTGTCAGAGCCTGTCTAAACTGCGCCTCGGTTACAACTCTCTGAATGGTTCAATCCCGTTGGGGTTACTTGGCCTCCCAAACATTTCAATGGCAGAGTTCAAAAGTAACCAGATCACAGGTCCCATTCCATCAGAGATTATTGACTCACCTCTATTGGAGTTTCTAGATTTCTCTGACAATCAGCTCTCAAATGAGTTACCAGAGAGTATTGGAAATCTCCCGAGTCTTCAGCAGTTTTACATCTCTGGGAATGAATTCAATGGATCGATCCCGCCCCAGATTTGTGACATGCTGAGACTGAATATACTGGATCTGAGTGACAACAGATTCTCGGGTTCCATTCCCCCTGAAATAGCTAATTGCAAGAACCTTGGACTTCTTGACTTAAGCCAGAATGATTTGACTGGACAAATTCCACCGGAAATTGAGTACATTCCAGATCTCTACTTGTTGAATCTGTCTCATAATGATCTCAGTGGACAAATTCCCCCTCAACTCCAGCTGCTCCAGACATTAAGTATCATCGATTTCTCGTACAACAATCTCTCTGGAAAAATCCCGCAGTTCAGCTCATATAACATATCTGCATTTGCGGGCAACCCATATTTGTGTGGGGGACTTCTGCAATCGTGTGCTGCAGTAGGAGGAGCATCAGCAGCAGGAGCATCAAGCTCATCTCATGGCAGGTCAAGAGGAAGCTCAAATCTGTTGGCATGGTTAGTGGGAGCGCTCTTTTCTGCAGCCTTCCTCGTTCTGCTAATTGGTGTGTGTTGGTATCTGCGGAAAAGTCATTGCAATGCTTCCAAGTATTGTCAGAGGCAATCAACCACTCGTCCCTGGAAACTCACTGCATTCCAACGCTTGGATTTCACAGCATCTCAGGTAAGGAATCAGTGAGATTCCACTTGCATATATTTTCCAGCGAACCCGATTCTGATCAGCTGCACAGAATCTGATATCTTAAACCCTAAACCCTAAACCATAGTTTTGTTTTGTTTTTTGCAGGTGTTGGATTGCTTGACAGAGGACAATATAATAGGCAGAGGTGGTGCAGGGACAGTATACAAAGGCATAATGCCAAGTGGATCAATTGTAGCGGTTAAGCGGTTGGCAGGGGAGGGAAAAGGAGCATCACATGACCATGGGTTCTCAGCTGAGATTCAAACGCTAGGGAAAATACGTCACCGAAACATTGTGAGGCTGTTGGGGTTTTGTTCAAACCATGAGACGAATTTGCTGGTGTATGAATATATGCCAAATGGAAGCCTTGGGGAGCTTCTTCACAACAAAGAAAGATCACAGAACTTGGATTGGGAAACCAGGTCTCCAACGTTTCTTTCCTTTCTTTTTTAACCCTTCAGGACTGCCTTTTTTTTTTACAAACTCTCATTTTCCTCATAGCCAAAAGTTTTTTAACACTTCAGTATTGTTAACCTTGTGTTTTGAACTGTGGCAGGTACAACATTGCAGTTCAGGCAGCTCATGGTCTGTGCTATTTGCATCATGACTGCTCCCCACTCATTGTACACCGGGATGTCAAATCCAATAATATTCTCCTCGATTCCTCATTCCAGGCGCATGTGGCTGACTTTGGGTTGGCCAAACTGTTTCAGGACTCTGGGAAATCGGAGTCAATGTCATCAATTGCTGGCTCTTATGGTTACATTGCTCCTGGTAATAGAAATGCCTGTCCTCTGTGAACCCATAATAGTTCAGTTCAATCTTGATCTGTAACCTTGAATCTGTGTGCATACTGAAAGCTGGAACAAGCTGGGTGGGATTTTGAAGTTTACTTCTTGGTATTCATTGAAATCAATAGGGTTTAGGGTTAAGGGCTGAACAAACAAACGGTTTACAGTTCAACAAAACCTCAAATGCAAATGTTATGTATATTGAATACTCAATGTGTCTTTTCTTTTTTCTTCTTTTCTTTTTCCTGAGGACAAGATCGGATTTTGGGTACTTGCAGAATATGCATACACATTGAAAGTCAATGAGAAAAGCGACATCTACAGCTTTGGGGTGGTGCTTTTGGAGCTTTTGACTGGGAAGCGACCAATTGAGGCCGAATATGGAGATGGCATTGATATTGTCCAATGGGTGCGACGTAAAATCCAGACAAAGGATGGTGTTCTTGAAGTATTGGACCCAAGAATGGGTGGAGTAGGGGTCCCACTTCAGGTCAGGCCTGACTAGACTTGTCATTCCATAACACCTCTCTCTCTCTCTCTCTCTCTCTCTCCAATTGATATCCTTTCTGTATACTTCTTACTAGCAATGGATTTATGATGTTGCATGAATTTGATTGCTTCAAGCTTATGCTTGTCAACCAACCCAGACCCACAAGTTTCTTTTTTTCCCCTTTACTTCAAATTTTCTTAAACCTCTGGATCCATGTTTTTAATGAACCAGATTTTCAAAAAATGCTTGAATCTGCTTTGTCTTTTGCCTAAATGCAACTGCTTTTGAAATGTAAAAGCAGGAGGTGATGTTGGTCCTCAGAGTGGCACTACTATGCTCAAGCGATTTGCCTATAGAACGACCAACGATGCGGGATGTCGTCCAGATGCTTACAGATGTGAAACCCAAAAGCAAAGGTGGGGCCAGTGTTACGAGCTCTACTGAATTGACACCACCTGAGACATTCAAGCCCGAGAACCTTGAAGTTGTGTCTGTCTAAAGTTGCTCCACTTTGGATGCAATAATATGTGTCAATCTTTCAGACAACTACTTTACAATGCTCTGACTGAGTTGTTTGCACCCAAAAAAATTTGGGGTCAGCTTAGTGAATCAACTGCAGAATGCAAAGATGAAAAAAGAAAAACAAACCTGAGCATTTTGTTTGCTTCGGATTGATTTGGGGGGTAGGTAGTAGTATGTTTAGTCCAAATATGCAAAATAGACAAGAAGTTCATAGTGTAGTTTATTTGTGTACAATGTTTATGCCACAGGTGGAAAGACTCTAGAAAAAACTTGGTGGGCAATCCATGGTTTACTCAGGACTCTAGAAAAAACTTGGTGGGCATACACGGTTTCCTTGAGGTTTGATTGGGGGTGGTTCAAATTGCCCTATCTTGTCCAATCAGTGAATAGTCAAGTGATTAGCTTAGTCACCGAAATCGGAGCACTGTGGTTCTCATGTTATTGTATATTCAGGAGACCACTGAAATCTCTTTGGTGCTTCACACAATTTTGATTCAATACCAACCAAGAACACAAACTTGCTCATCCCAATTTCCTGAACTAGGGAATCAATCCCATCTTTTGTGTTGTTGGAAAAAGTTGAATTGCTATGGATGGATGCATATGAATTGGTTTAGGGTTTTAGGGTTGTTTAAGGATGTCTAGACTCTAGGTAGCTTCATTGTACAAGTCACTTGCCTGTAACTGAGCACATGGTCTGAGGATTCTATTTTTACAGAAGTCAGTGAACTGTGAAGGGACGAATGACAGCAAACATTGAAATTTGAGATGCTTGCTGAAGAACAAGTTTGAGCTGCTTCTGAAATTGAGTTTGCAGAGCTTTTTTCTAGTAATTCTCAATCTATACATAGTCTTACAGGTGAAATATGATAATGACTGCATTCAACTTGAGTAAAAAACATGCTCAAGTTCATGCAATTGAACAAGGAATTGGAAATGGAAAGCTTAGAAAAGCATCCACAAAACCAGTCACTTGTTCAACCATTGCCAACAAGTGAACAAACATCATGAAGAGAGTAGACTTGCAACATGAGATATCAAGAACTCAAAAAGTTTAAAACAAAGCTAACAATGACACTAATGTAAGTGTTTTTTTGCAATACAAATGCGTTGCTATAGTCCTCTCTACAAATTCAAATTTACAAGAAAAAGCTTAACATAACCCAATTTGTTAAATTTTACCAATTTTACAGCTCTCATTATCACAAAGGGGTAGAGGTGTGGTTTCAAAGAATGACCAAACTTAGTGGAGGAAAATGCAATGTAACATGCAAGCTCATGCATGGAGGCAATATACAAACACCAATTGAGCTTGTTAACTTTTGAGTTTTGTTAACTTCCACCCACTCCCATGGACATGCAAGAAACCTTTGTCATCTTGGTGAAACCTACTTTCACTATAAATGTTGGACAAACACCTAAGATGGGAGCCCCTTTTGTGTGGGCTTTATGTGAGTTTTGAGTTCATCATGGGATTACTCTTTGATTGGCTTGAAGTGACTTTTGTTTCATTTGCATTGTTTCCTTTGTTGTTTTTGGCCATGGTAATTGCAAAAAATCACTAAACTATACTTCAACAATCTATCAAATAACATAGAAGTATTGAAAGCAAGCAAAACAAACCTATCTGAGTAATGTTGGGTTGAATTTCAGATGATAAAATGAAATGATTATAAACTTGGTGCTAAGCATAATAACAACACACACTTAATCTATCCAAATTCCTTGTCTATTTAACAAATTGGGGTCCTTTCCACCCCCATTGGTATTTTCAAAAGGTTTGTTTTGTGGGCAATTTAGTTAGATTCATTATGTGGTGTTAGTTCAAGTGCTCTCTTATATAAAATTTCAACCAAGAATTTATGAATTCCTTCCTATTTGGTCATGTGATCATGCTGAACCTTGAACTTTTTTCTAAATCCCCTTTCCACCTTGCTCATACCTAAATTGAGGTAACATTTTCACTAAGGTTTAACAAAAATTAAATACGAAAGAATTACACTAGCTAATCTATAACTTATAAACATCAACATTTTCATAAGGGTTGAACCAAAATTAAGTATGGAAGAAATACACCAATTAATGTACAATTTACAAATGTTAACAAGTAAGTAACATCTTCCTACAATGTGCAACATTACCACCTCTTCTTCTTATGTTTCTTTTCTTTTCAAAATCCAAATAATAGAAGCTTTCCAATATGATAATTATTTCTAATTCTTGATTCTTCTACCCAAAAACAAAAGCTATTTTGCCCTTTTAAGGAACCTAGCTCCCTTATATCCATATTCACCCCTTACTTTTCATTCTTTGTTCTCTCTTGTCCCCCTTACAATTCTTTGTTTACCCTTCTTATATTCCCTTGTTTCATTTTCTCACCTCTTGTGTCTTTTTCCTTGCTTATCACTTTTGTATTTCCTCCATAGCCACCAAGCTACCTTCACTTTCTCTCTCTAGATAATAACAAGTGGTTTCCAAAATTTTGATTTCCTTAAATTTTCATGATTTTTGCAACTTTCCTTGGTTTTCTTTTTATTGTCTTCTTCAACATTCAAAAGCACAAAATCACCCGAAAAAAAAAGGGGGACTA
>Ga0209208_10005997_pt1 | contig 16821 bp, 11 predicted proteins | sample S1TSphfallax_3_FD_187694 | JGI IMG/M metagenome (GOLD analysis project Ga0209208, IMG submission 187694) | Host-associated microbial communities from peat moss isolated from Minnesota, USA - S1T2_Fd - Sphagnum fallax MG (SPAdes) (version 2) | ecosystem: Host-associated > Plants > Peat moss >...
CTAACTATCTAACATACTCTGCACGATAAGATTCAAAATGTGGTTCTTTTACTTGGTGTATGAAGCCAAAACATTCATATTAGTTAACTTTTGTTCATTCCCACCAACTAGACTCCAAAGGTCCTTTTCCTTGAGCAGAGTCTTATTTTTGAATCTCATAATTCATATAATTTCTTATTTCAAACTTGTCTACATGCCCATACTATGGGCCCATAACTTGTGAATCATCAACATTTACCATGATGAAATATTCTAAAACTAGAAAACAAAATAAATGTTGACCTTGATTATTGAAAAGTAAAAGATATTACATGCAAAATTGTAAATAATGTATAACAACAAATATTATGAGGATCTTGATTCTTACCAAATAACAATCCTAATAGATCAATTATTAAGTAAGCAGACATTAGTTGCAACTTTCTTTGAAAAGAAAACCTCCGACTAATTTGCAAGGCAAGAAAATTTCAAAAAGACTCAAAATTAGACCTATAATATACCAACAACAAACCTTTTTTTACTCTCATTCAACATCATCATCATTGTTAGAATGCGAAACATTACTACAAAATGTGGGTGTAGTTCAATAAACCAATGAATTTACTACTTTCCAACTAGTCCCTATTTGTTAAGACTAGTGAATTCACTCAAAATATAGTGAAATCACTTGGCATGTAGGGACACCTTTTGTTGTAATGAAACAAAACAAGAAAATGAAATTTGCTTACTAAGTCTTACAAAAATCACAACACATGTTTACCATTATTAGTGTACAATGATCCAACATGATGCACTTATCTGTGTAGAAAATAATAGTAATAAAATATTATATATATATATGTATATAATTGATCAAAAAAGGTTAGCACGAAAACAATAGCAAGTATATATACATGAGTCGTAGAAGAATCTAAAAGGAAGAGAATAAATAATTTGCCGTAAAGTAAACAAATGTTAATGAATGAAATCTATCTCAAATTGGATGAACAATTTGTACCAATAACCCCCCACAACTCAAGCATAGGTAAACCTTGCTTTCTAGTACTATTGATTCTTGGCAACTCTACATTTTAATTTATAATAAAAGAAGTTATAAGCCTTACACTTCGATCATCACAATGTTTTTGGAACCTTTACTTGCCTAAAGGTTTTGTCATGATATTAGCAATTTGGTCATTAGTAAGAATGGAGAATAAGTCAACTTCTTTTGGGAAAACATGTTCACGAATGTAATGATGCCAAATTTCAACATGTTTGGATTTTGCATGGCAAACATGGTTTCTAACCCTTTTTAGTGTCCTTTGATTATTGCAAAATAATGGGATAGGGTGCAATCACATTATTAGGACCCATTTCAAGTATAACAATTGTTCAATTTTACACTTTTAATAGTGTTAAGTGAAGTCAATATTTAAAATGTTTAGTAAATGTATACAATAACGTTTTTAATATATTATGGAAATACTTGAAAAAGTTTGAAACAAGTCTAATGAGTATTGAATACCCAAAAACAATTTTTTAGTGGTGTAACAAGTGTTTTTAACACTTGAAAAACTCATAAATGGTTCCATAATGGACTTAGAATGACATATTTTTGGGGCATTTTAAAAATCAAACCTTATTATGATAGTATAAAACAACATTTTTGTGAATCAAAAGGACTTTTTAAAGATTTTGTTAAACTTACAATGGAATATCCTTAAGATATTTTGGGAATATTTTGGAATAAGTAGTCATTAAACAAAGCACCAGGGAGTCGGGTGTGGGTCTTAGTAATGTGACTACACTTGATATTGTCCAATTGTTTACTTCAATTATTTCAATCAAATTTGACATTTCGCATGATTATGATTTTTCTTTTTTTAGGGACCTAACAATGGTATCCTTTTATTTTCTCATCATACCTTAAGAGTTGTCCAATTTTAGATTTGGGTCGTAGCTTATTTTGCTTGTCTTTAGCTATAAAAATAAACATTTGATTACCAAACATTCTAACATGATCAAATGTTAGTTTAATTTTAAATAGTCTTTGGAAAGAAGTCACATGAAGATTTTTTCTTATTGGCGAATGATTGATTAGGAAGGCAACAAATGTTGATTGCTTTTGTCCAAATAAAATGTGATGTTCCAACTTCAAGCCACATGCCTCGAACTTGATCCAACAACTTGTGATTTGTTCTTTCAGCCATACCATTTTGTTATAGTGTGTCTTCATTTGTTAATTGACATTGGATTCAAGAAATTTGAATTAATTATTGAAATTGTCCAAAAAACAATTTTCTTTTGCGATCACTTCACACAACTTCGATCTTTATGCCTAGTTGTAATTTTACCATCAACTTGAATGTCTTAAAACATTCAAATGCTTGAGATTACTCTCATAAAAATTTCACCCAAATGTAACGACTAAAGTCATCCATGATGACCATGAAATATTTGGAACCATTCAAACACTGAGTAGGAAGTAATTTGCAAAGATCTACGTGCAAGAATTGTGATGGCTTTCACACTCGATTTTGACTTGCAATTGAAAATCTTAGTCTGATTTGTTTTCCAAATTGACATGATTTGCAAACCTCCTTGTGCATTGGAATGTATGGAATTCCAATAGCCATGTGATTTATAGCAAGCTTATGTGGACTTGATAGTTGAGATGGCCCAATTTGTGATGCCACATATGTGCTAATTCCATTGACAAGGTCAATACATTTGCATGGACTTCTAAATTTTGAAAAATTAACAGGTAAAATCCATTTTTAAGATTTTTAATCCCTTGCCATGATGTTTATTAATTAGCAAACATTCTTTATCATCACAACAAGCTATACAACCTTGTTCAGTCATGGACCCTATAGAAAGTAAATTTATTTATAGACCAGGGACGTACAAAATCTGGACACATTTTTTTTTCCCTTGATGGTAAAGATAAGTTTATAATTCCATTACTTACGATAACATGATTTTTCCCTTTAGTTATTTTTAGATTACAATTACATTTTTTTATGTTATCGAAATGTTTTTTTGTCCCACTCTCATGTTTGGTGGCTCCAGAATCGAAATACCAACCATATGTGATGGATGCGAACATTAAACACCATCTTCCAATAGATGGAATTTATTTATAATGTTCATCCATAACTTTTAACTAAGTCTTAATTAACTTTTAGTTAAGTTGTAATAATTTTTCATTAAGTCCTAATTAAATCACAATTAAGTGGTAATTAAGTCCCAATTAAGTCATAATTAATTTTTAGTTAAGCTCATGTTAACTCATAATTTTTCATTAAGTCCTAATTAAGCCCCAATTAAATCATAATTAATTCTTAGTTAAGTTCATGTTAACTCGTAATTTTTCATTAAGTCCTAATTAAATCCCAATTAAGTCATAATTAATTCTTAATTAAGTTCATGTTAACTCGTAATTTAATCCCATTTAAGTCCTAGTTAACTCGTAGTTAATTATTAATTAACTAATAATTAATTCTTAGTTAATTTTTAGTTAAGTTCTAGTTAAGTTCTAGTTAAGTCTAGCTAACTTTTAGTTGACTCTTAGTTAAATCTAATTTAATTTTTAGTTAAGTTTTAGTTAACTCATAGTTGATTCCCAATTAGGAAGGTTCCTCAAGAAACTTCCTTACTTTATGCACACATAGAAGACTCCTTGGAAGTTTCCTTAAGCTAGGTCCCCAAAAAGGTATAAATAGGAATAGGACCCCTCATTTCCTTTAGTTTGTTCAACATTAGTTTTAAGCACGATCTTACACCATAGCCTTGTCATGTTCATGTTTGCATACATTATCATAATAAAGATTCATTTTCACATTTGTTTTACACATCTCATGTTCTTGTTCTTAGTTCTTGTGTTTTTGTTTTAGAATCACATCATTTTGTTTTGTTCTTTATTTAGAAGTTAGACTTAAACGTTTTTTTAGCCTTTGTTCTTGTGGTTCTTCATGTCCTTAACACCATAATCTTCTCTTTTTACATCAAGTGTTGTAATTGTAGCTTAAAAAACAACTTCATTGAGGTTGTCATTATTTGAAAAAGCAACATCTAGTAGTCTTTCATGAGTTCGTGAACTTTCATCTTCAACAACATTTGCTAAAATCTTTTGTTTTGACAACACTTTTTCACGCCTTTCAGCTTCTAATCTTCTAATGTCAACTAGACATTCTAAGCAGAAACCTTTTTAGTAGCCTTGATGTCCATAATAGTTTCATAGTCCCAAAATTTGTTGATTGTTGTTGTTGCCACCATTGAAAGTGGGACGTACAATGTTGACACCAAGAAACAATTTAGGTGGCATTGTGTTGATGCCAAGAAATGGTCTCAATGTCGGTCCTTCGTTTAGTGGTGTATTGAACAAAAATAAAGAGCTTTTGGTGATTCTTGGACTCCTTTTCTAATTTTTTATCTACTCTTTTCAAGCAAAAGGGTAGTTTATAGGTCTTAGAAGCTAGGAAGTTTAGTTGGCTGGTGTAATGTTGCATGAAAGAATCATAATTGTTAGGTAACACCTTCATCATGATTTGAACCAAGTTTGCATCTAGAACCTTGACTCCTAATGCCAATAGTTGTGTGAGAATGCTCTTGAATCAAAGAAATATTGCTCAAAGGTGCTCTCCTCGATCATCGTGATTAAACTGAATTTGTTTCTTAAATGAAACTTGCGATGGTCATTGGAGATCTCAAAGTTAGTCTTGAAAAAATTCCACAACTCCTTTGGATCATCAAAGTTTGTAAGTTGTCCAAGAAGTCCTGACTTGATTGAATATGTCATGATGTACAACAAAGATTCTTTTGTTTCATCCATATTAGAGGGTGCCACTACTTTTCCTTTGTTGGGGTCTACCTCTAGATTGAACCATAATCCCTCCTTGTTGGCTGCTCGTGTAATCATGTACTTTCACAAGTGATAATTTGATGAGCTTTTTAGCTTGGCACCATAGGGACTAAAGCTAAACTATCCTTCAACATTGTTGCTTTAAGTTCTATTATTGCAAATTAGTTTGCCTACTAAATAAAATAAAACATAAAAATAAAATGAAGAATGTAAGATTAAACAAAAGATGGTGTCATGGAAGAAAGAAAGAACAAAAAATAGAAAATAATAAATTGTACGAGATCACACATAAGAATGCATTGCTCTAATACCATGTCGAAAATGTATATATTAAAAACTGATCAGAAGAGGTCAACACAAAAACAAGTGCAAGTATATATACACGAGTCACAGAAGAATTAGAAGGAAGAGAACTAATAATTTATCATAAAGCAGACAAGTGTCTATCTTGAGTTTGACGAACAATTTGTATCAATACTCTGCAAGCCATGATGGATCACAAAGTTGCTTGCTTCCTTAAGGGAAACGCTAAATACCCCCTAACAAGCTCTGTCCGGCGCTGGTTTTAGGCATGACAGTGCAACCTTGCGAAGAGCTGCGTTGTTTTGCCGTAGGGTTTTTAAATTTTTGCCCTTTTTACCCACTTTGTGTTTGCAATAATTCGCCCACCTCAGTGCCTGATCGTATGTGAGTGGTTAATGTTACGTTTCCTACAGTTGAGGTTCAGGATTCAATCCTTGTGCCCCTGATGCAAGACATTTGCGCAGAACATTGACAATAAAGAACATGCACAAAATGTTCTTCATTTTTTTGAAGAACTTAAGAACATTTGAAAACTGGGTTGCATGGTTTCTTGCTGAACTGTGCAAGGCCGAAAAAGGTGTGCAAAAAGACAAGTAAAACTAGCTCCGGACAAGACAGCTCGTTTGGGGGTATTTAGCATCTCGCCTTGCTTACTGGCTTGCTATCACAAGTTGAGAATAGCTCTTTGAAGTTTGTTGTTGCCTATGGTGCGACGTTGTTGCTTCTGTTGACTGTGCTGCTACTGCTGGTAATACTACTGCTGGTGCACCGCTAGCCACTTTCTTTTGCAACAAAAACAACACTGAAAATTGCAACACAGATAATTACAAACAACAATAACACCACAGAAAATATACAAACACACACACGAACAACAACAACAACAACAACAAGTGATCCAAACAACAGCAGCGGGACAACAGAAGCAACGAGAAAAAACCACGACGGAAGAAGAGAAACGCATGCGCAGCGAGAAACCCATGCCGGACAGAACGATGGTGATCACCAGATGTGGAGTGTCGGATGCGATTGGGATTGCATTGAGGCTGTCAGATCCTGCGACGGCATTGATGTGACGACGAAACTTGAAACGAAGCGCATCTGCAGCAACAAACCCCCCAACAGAGATCTCACAGAACGAAGGTGATCACTAGATCTGGACCCTTGGATGCGCTTAATATCAATATTATAATATTTTGGTTGGTAAAATAATAGGGAACATATATTGGTTCTACTTGACGTCTCACCCAAGTGAGGTCCGACCCAAGTGACGTCCCGTGAACTTAATTGATGAGAAAGAGAAAGCTCCGGGCAGGTGATGGGACGTCAGTACAGGACTTCAGATTAGGGTTAGGGTTTACTGGAGTGCTCTTCATGCTCTCCTTTGTCTTTCGGTGTTTTGATGGTTTGTTGTGTTGTCGATTTTGCAATCGACAAATTCGAGATCGCATCCGGCTTTGCTTGCAGAGAAGAGACAACAAGAGGAGAAAAGAGGAGAGGAGACAAGACGAGAGGAGAATTGTCGAGAACTATGTTGGACCTTCGTGTATTGGAGCCTTGCTCCCTTCAATCCTCCTTGGCTGCGTGTGCTGATTCGCAGGTATTGGGAACAGCACCTCCTACGTTCAAGCTCCCAGCGGTGGCTGATTTGGATGGGTTCCAAAAGGCAGCGGTGCAGATGGTGAAGCCGGCTAAAGGAACTACGACACTGGCGTTTGTTTTCAAACATGGTGTGATTGTTGCGGCCGATTCGCGTGCCAGTATGGGGAATTACATCTCTTCGCAGACCGTGAAGAAGATACTGGAAATCAATCGGTACTTGCTGGGAACTATGGCTGGAGGTGCTGCTGATTGTCAATTCTGGCAACGGAATCTCGGCACCCGTTGCAGGCTACACGAGCTTGCAAACAAGAGACGGATTTCTGTAGCCGGGGCGTCAAAGCTGTTGGCCAATACTTTGTACTCTTATAGAGGAATGGGACTTTCCATGGGCACCATGATTGCTGGGTGGGATGAAAGCGGTCCGGGCCTCTACTATGTGGACAGTGAGGGCGGCAGAGTGGAAGGTAAGCGCTTCTCTGTTGGATCCGGTTCCACATATGCCTATGGGGTTCTTGACACTGGGTTCCGGTTTGATATGACGGTGGATGAGGCCGTGGAGCTTGCTCGCCGTGCAATTTACCATGCCACTTTCCGTGATGGAGCCAGTGGTGGTGTAGCTAGCGTCTATTATGTAGGACCACAAGGGTTCAAGAAGATGTCAGGGGATGATGTCGGTGAGCTTCACTACAAGTACTATCCAGTACCAGAAGCAACCGTGGAAGCAGAGATGGAGGATGTCACTACATCATGAAGTAGATTTGAAAGCAAAGCAAGAATCTGCATTGCTTCTATTCCAACCTAGTCATGTTTTCAAAATTAAAAAACCCCTTGGATGCACATATGCAGCTTGCATTCATTCTGTTCCATTCTGTCTCTCTCACAATTCAAAGGCATCCTTCAGATGGCTTGATGTGGAGGTACAAAGGGAATGATGTGGTGACCACCTCAGTTGGAGCCATAAGCACAAGTGTGAGCTTTATTGTCCAGCCATTTTTTGTGCATTGAATGCTTTGCAGCAAAAATCACAGCTAGTTTGAGCATGGAGTATGATTTAAACTCTTGATCAGAACATGCTTCCAGGAAGTATAGCTGTTTTGAAATGGTGGCATAATCCTTCCTCTCATAGCATCCTTAGGGTTCAGTGTACTACTTTAAGTTTGTTATGTAGTTCCTTGGTAAGATTGGTACTCTGAAAAGAATTTCGTTCCACTCATATTATGCAACATCTAGTTTCGGTTTGCTTTGATTTGGGAAGGTTGCCATAGGGTTGAAGGTTGTGCTTTTCATATTGGAGATGGTCTAGATATGTAGATATGATGATTGGCACATGAGGGCTGTATTCCTTTGCAAAGTTCCATCATGTCAAAGCAAATTTTTGTCTCTTACAGTGCTGGACCCAGATGTCATTGGTGAACACGTCTGGAATATGGGCTGAATGCAAGATGATGTTGGAACAAAAGGATCTTGTTTTGACTTGGTCTCCACTGTTCCAGGATTTTTCTCTTGAAAGCTCTTCACATTTTTGGACACCTTTCTTCCATAGTTAGGTTGATTATCTCTTTGATTATCCAGGAGGTCAATATCTGATATGTTGCAGGATTAATTCTCTTTGGTAGTCAATGTGTTTGAGTAAACACAGTGGGTGCAGGTTTGTTTGGCAGATGCTTCATTTGTATGCCTTGTCATGAACTGCCCTCCTTAGCATTCAGTGTTCAATTTTCAGTTCCTTATGAATTTCTGAGGTGAGATCAATGCACTGACAAGAAGATTTGTTACATCTAGATTTTGCAATGTCTACATTCGGTTTGCTTCAACCCATGACTTCAAGTTTATGCTTTCTGCATTCATCTAGCTGGCTGTCAGGTCTCTGGGGATAGGGGTTATGTCCCATGACAGTTTAATTATTTCGAAGGCAAATTGTTCCCTTGCAATGTTGGACCTGCATGCAAAACAGCAGGAGTTTGCTGGAAGGTTCACATGATAAGAGAAAAAAATGATTTGTCTCTTGTCAGCTTCGTCTATCCTCTTATGAGCTGAACATATGGACAGATTTCTTCCCTCTTATATATGTGATCTGTTTTGATGGTATGGTGTGTGTTATGTGATAATTTTGAAGCTCTTGAGATTCATGTGACATTGCAAATGGTATGGAGGATTCCATCTGCCATCACACACTAGTTTTATAAACGTACATCAAACAAACCATCTACATTTTTCATTGCAACATAGTCAACAGGTTTACATGCTATGATGCACATCAGCTTCTAGCAGGTCAGAAATCAGGAGAATTCTGATGCAGCAGGAATTTCTTGTTTCAGCAGGTGTGCACTTTTACTCATCATTAACAAGTAAGACTTTTCCTCCATGTCCATCTTCCTGCCATTACAAACATAACCGATATTAGTTGGAAATTGTGCAAAGTGTTTTTTTCACTGCACACAAGGACTGTGAGGAATGTATGTTAAGGTTGTTGAGATATATTGGTTCTCTGTGTACCTGACTTTTGGCAATTGCCTGGTTGAATTTGCTCAATGGAAACTTCTCCCCACTGAGTGGATGGATGATCTTTTTTTCAAAGAGACCCATGATGATTTGCGCAACTTCTTGCTTTTCAGTTGGAGACAGAGTTTGCATCCATACAGCGAGACTATGACCTTGTAGTCGAACATTCCGACGTACAAAGTCCATGCACTCCATTTTCAACACCATACTCTCCAAGAAGCCGTAAAGCAGAACCTCCCCTGAAGTCCTCACAGATGATGCCACAAGCTGTGACCATTACATACAACAAATCAGTCCTCTTCTCAGCACACAATTCTGACAAACTTTGTCTCTTTGCTGCACTGTGAATTGGTTTTCTGAACTTGTGCACATCCCAGAAAATCTGACAGCAGACGAAGTTGGAGGATGAGGAGACCAGTCCTCTTTTCAGCACACAATTCTGACAAACTGTCCCTCTCTTTGCTGCACCATGAATTGGTTCTCTAAACTTGGGTACATCCCAGAAAATCTCACAGCAGATGAAGTTGGAGGATGAGGAGGAAAACAGAGGACAAGTAGAAACCTGAGTCATATCACCACACACACAATCTATGCCAGCGTAAGCCAGTTTGCCTCCTGTCAACTGCTTCACACGGTCCACCACATCCTCCTTGGTGTAATTGATCACTTCGTCTGCTCCAATGGCTTTCAGTTCTTCAATTTGTGAATCCCGTCGCACCAAGTTGACTGTCTGAGACTCCCCATTACCCCCACCTTCCTAGTATCAGTATGTATATTGCAAAACACTTTGGGAAATCTGATCACAAGATGGATAGAAGAAATAAAAGGATCTGAATCACATGGGGGTTGAAAATCTAGTTCCAAGTAATAACATGAACTATGTACCTACCTTAAAGCCTTTGTGCTTTGCAAGCTGAATGAACATGCGGCCCGATACTGAGGCTGCAGCTGATTGAATCACATATTCACCCTTTGGGACTTGTAGAACTTGTATCATTGAATACACTGCCACCGACCAACAAACATTTCACTTGTCAGAGTCCATGATGAATGATATCATAGTGCAATATTCTTCACATTATGTAATGATTTTCATGTGGTCTTTTCTGCTGCTATTTGAAGTCCCCTTACAAAGCACAATGGACAAGTCTTGAGTGAACCTCATCTGAGTTGGGTTGTATGACTATTAATTAAATCCAGAAAAACCATTATGTAATGGAGTGCGTAGGGTACAGGCCATTGTGCCCATTTTTCTGCCCATTTGGAAATTCAGGCTCACCCTACTAGGCATGTCGTAAGCACCTCACCAGGCACAATGGCATGTACCTGGCATGCTCCATGAAATGCAATATCTCACAAGTATGTTTCAACCGCAAATCCAGAAATAGTCCTGAACAAGCTGAGCAACTATGTGGAAAGTCAAGACAAGACATTTGTTAACTACTTGAAATGGATGTGAGGAGAGTTGCTTGATCATGGTGTTTGGTTGCTGCAAAAGCCTATGACCACTCAGAAAAAACCTACATCTTTTGTTGGATACAAATCACTGATTGGGGCAGTTATAAGATCAAGACCTTCTCAGCTGAAAATTGAACTTCAAAGGAGATTACATTAACATGATATCACAACATCAAATAGTTTTGAGAACAATCCGAAGAGAGAGATCATGATGTTTGATTGAACTGCAAAACCTTCGTCCACTGAGGAAAAAACCAAATCTATGTTGTTCAATGGATACAAAAGCTCAGATTGAGCATTTATAAGATCAAAACCTTCTCAGCCAAAAAAATTGAACTTCAAAGGAGATTACTCTAACATCATATCACATGATCAATTCTTTTCCAAGATGATCCAAGATCAATTTTTTTGGAGTATTAATTGAGAGGGAGAGAAAAATACACACACACACACACCTGTCCAGGGATTTGCGAAAAACTGTGAAGCAGATTCATCAGAGACTGAGTCAGGTATGAGGATGACTCCAAGTGCTGTCGCAACAACATACTCCTGCCAAGAGCCTTGATCTGCCCCAGCTGTCCTTGACATCGATGGATAAACCCTCTGCCCCACCTTAACATTTGTCACATTCTCCCCAACCTGCAGCATGTTCAGATTCATGATATCAGGTTGTTCCGAGCTTCCACAAAAGTCAAGTGTCGGCTGGGTTTAGGAGTCTAGGGTTTTGAGTGCAACTGTGGGTGTGAGATCCAGTAGACTCCTGGGCAGCTGTGAAAGGTATGTATGATATTTTGCAGAGAAAAGGTTTCTGAGCCACACTCTAAGTATACAATAATGAACTTGGGTAGCAACAATTATTGTGTCTGGATCATCACATTCAGGAATCAGGATCTGTGTACATGATACGCACCTCAGAGATTTTCCCCACGCCTTCAATTCCAATAGTGATGGGGAACTTCTTGGGTATGAAGTGAGGGAAATGACCCTGGATCGCGCCTACGTCTGACGGGTGGACGGGTCTGCACAACATGTGGATGAGCACCTCATCCTTCCCTGGCACTGGGGTCACTTTTTCCACCAAGCTACATGCTTTCAGAGGGTCGTCATTGAAGCCGTGCAGCAACTGAACTGCCTTATGTGTAGAAGACTTTCTACTTGAAGCCATGATCTAGACCACAATTGGTAATCCCAGATTTCGCAAATCCACGGATTTCTGAGCATTCAATTCTCCGCTTAGGGCAGGATCAAAACGGAGGAAAATGAAATCCCGGTTTGGAAGCAATGACTCTTATCAACCAAGTGGAAAACTTGTGAGCTGCATGGATTGCAAAGATCATATGCTCCCAACTATAAACAAGATCCAGGAATTAGTGAGGCGGACAAGGTAGGGCGGTCTATGGTTTAGGGGCCCCTTCCTTTAGCGGAAAAATCTTCATAAACGTCATCACGATCCACTTCCTTCAACGGAAATATCTTCACAAACTTCACCACGCTTCCTCCTTCAGGAATTTCTAGACGAAAGGCACAAAATATCCGCACTCTTGGACTTGGCTTGGCACCCACGGCCATACACCTATGCAAATGGATGAACTATGTTTCTTCTTCATCACGCTTTCTTCTTCAGAAATTTTTGCACCAAAGGCACAAAATATCGGCACTCTTGGACTTGGCGCCCACGGGCATACACCTATGTAAATGGATGAACTATGTTTGTCAGGCATTACATCCACAAAGAAAGGGGTTCATCTATTCATTTTCATCCTCATTTCATGAGAAAGCGTGCATTACATTCACAAAGAAACGAGTTCATCTTTTCAGTTTCATCCTCGTTTCATGAGAAAGCGTGCATTACATCTGCAAAGAAACAGGTTCATCTTTTCATTTTCATCATTTCATGAGAAAACACGCATTACATGCACAAAGGAACAATACATTTTTCATTTTCATCCTCATTTCATGAGAAAGCGTGCATTACATCCACAAAAAAACAGGTTCATCTTTTCATTTTCATCCTCATTTCATGAGAAAGCGTGCATTACATGCACAAAGAAACAAGTACATCTTTTCATCCTCATTTCTTGAGAAAGTGTGCATTATGTGCAAAAAAAAAAAAGGATTTATCTTTTCATTTTCACCTTCATTTCAAGAAAAAATTCACATTACATGGGGGAGAATGCTTTCCATGGGGAATTGTGTATCCTATTTGAGGCATTTTCAATTTTCATTATTAAGTTAAAGTTAATACATTTAATTTTAATATTCCTTTTGGTTTGTTGTTGTGGAAATTCATGATTGTATGTATTTTCATGAATGTACTTGAAACATAACTATTTTTTATCATGTTATTGGGTTCTTGAATTTAGGAAGATCATAGTTTTAACTTTTGCTTAGAAGCAAGCTTCGATTTGGTGTTGAGATTGGTTCTTTGGATTTCTAAAGCTTGTGGTTTCAATTAGAGTGGATCAGGTTCAATTTGGGTTCAATTCCATTTTCATCACACACAACTAAACATGATTGTTTTGTGTGTAGTATTAGGACACCTTTCCATTGGGCTGATATGATCATAAATTTTGTGATTTCTAGAGTTTTGAACATGGTTAATTACATGTTTGGCTCATTGCATTCTTTGATGGAACAAAGTTAGTTCCATATTACATTGAAAATGATAAAGGTGTTTCAAAGGCAAAAAAATTTAAGGTAGAAAGACTGATGATTTAGGTGAATGAATAATTGTGAAAACAATTAAAGGTTTCCAAGCTTCAATCTCCTAGTATTATATATCATGCAACTTGGGCAAGTAAATTACCAATTATTCTAGATAAGCTAGCTTTGGAAAGCCCATTGATAATAATGCATTTTAGCATAATGGGTGGTTGTGAGCCAATGTTTTTTCTTTGGGAAAAATTTCACCAATTGGCAATAGAAAAAAAACCCAATGTGACTTCTACAAAAGGCTTTTTTTGAAAAATTTCAAAATAATTGCCATATTTTGTAGAAAAAAAAGTTTTTTTTTTTTTTGCTAGACTTAAAACAATGAATCTATGTAGTTCGCCGAAATTTATGTAGGATTTAGAATAAACTCTAATGTCCACCTAGGATAGTTGCCATTTAATGCAAATTAAAGTTGGGGATCCTTGCTAATGCACGTGTCTAAAGAATTTGAAAGCATGTTCCATTACATTAACATTTATGGTCAATATGATTATGACATTTCAATTATAATATTCTACCTTGGAAGATTATGAACAAGATGAAAATCATTAAACATTATTCATCTTATTATTATTTTAACATAAAAAAAGGCATAATCATTCACCATAGACATCAACAAATATTTAATACATTATGGAATGGGCATGTTGGTTGCTTTCCAATGAGGAATGTGATGAGCCTTCATCACACCAATATGCATTCAAGTTTATTTATGTTTCACTAGATTTTGAATGGACTTCACCATGACAAAAGTGGTCAACCCCTTAGTGAATGAAAACCAATTGCTATGGATAAGTGAATTTATTAATCAATTTCACTAATAGTTAAGTCATTAGACTAACCACATAGGAAAATTGAGACATGGTTTCAACTCCACGCAATCTTGCAATGACACATAGAGTACACACATTTAAAAACATCAAGTTGCATTATAATGCATGCAATGTTTACTTTAAGCCAAATTGCAAACTTATGAAAGGACAAAAAATGTCAAAACAAAATATAATTCATTGTATTTCTCATAGTTTTTGTGGTGCATCATCCACAATGAAACAATATGATTTTTACATGGACATGTTTGATACAAGCTTTGCACACAAGGGAGTCAACCACTCCACCAAATCTTCATAATTTTGTTGACTTGTGATGATCCAAACAACTAGAAACCCAATGTGATGGAGATTAAAAGTCATCAACATGAACAAATGGTATTTCATGTTGTTAACTAATGCCAAATGTGGCATCCATAGGAATAACCCATAGGAGCATGGCCTATACTTGCACAAATGTTTAAATCCCTATTGTGAAAAGGATTTGGATTCCATTAATTTCTTCAACATCTTGAAAATAAAATATTTCATCAAGGTGACTATTCACTCGCAATTGGATAGAGAGCACAAGGTTTTTGTATAATACCCCAACTTCTTTTTTTGTGTTTTTAATCCAAATAGGTAAAGTCCTATTGTAAGATGAAATCATCATTAGTCATGCATCCCTTTGCATTGACTTCTACCTACCAAATTGCCTTGTGTTGGTCATAAATTCATAATGTATTGTGAACTCAATTGAACCCATATGTAATCCTTTAAAATTTGTGACATACATGAAACATATATAAACATTTGAATGGTGGATTTTGGGTCATGCACCATGGGCAAGATCCCCATTTTCTCGGTTGTGTGTTCAATATGATACACAATTATCTTGGTAATTTTAGGATAGCCACTTGCTTGAAAAATGAAGCAAAAAACCACACTTTATAAATCTTACATGGTTTGGCTTTCCATGCATTGGGCTTTTCACCCATGCCCACAATAATACCTACAAAACATGCATCCAATTACATTAAATGACATAAGTTGGAATGACATACCATGCAATAGTGTTAAATTATTAGGATGAGATCAAATTGTATTATACCAAATATGTTCAAGGTGATTTTGGTTGATGCTTGCTTGACATCTATTTGTGGGGCAAGTTGTTATGGTTGTTCCATTCAACCGGGGTTTGCATGTCCCTTTGCTCACCTTCCAAAAACTTTGACACACAAGCATAGGGGATATATGTCAATGGCCACCTTGTTTTGGTCTCCATGTTTAAACCCATTTTTCCACACTAAGTCTACATGGGAGAAATGTGATCTTGCTAGGTTTTGGATTTAATTGATTGGAACAATGAAGTTCACTCTATGTTTTGAATCACCAAAAAAAGGTCCTACAAGAGTATATGCACTTTATTTTCATGTGAATATTCCCAAGTCCTAGTACATTAAACCATACCAAAATTCCAAAGCAATTTGGGCAATGATTTTATACTCATCATCATCATACTTCAACATCCTTCGAACGAAAACATTCTTCACATAGTCCATTGTGCCAAGTTTGGTGTAGTTGAAAGAAACTTGGGGTTGTTAAGCTTATTGCAGAGATAAGTACCCCATATATTCATTTTTGGGTGGAGCTCCCAAATTCCAAAATCAACCTTTTGATAGTCTTTTATCTTTCTTAGGCAAGTCCCAATTCCCTTCCTTAAAAGGATGTGCATGTAGTCAATCCATAATTTTTTCCTATTCACATGAATGACAAGTTATTTCTAATCAATGGCTTTTGAATTGTGTATCCAAAAGATGGGGTTTTGATAGACATTGTGCAACTCCCCATGTTCACTTGGGTAAGAAGCAAAGGTATCTATTGGGTGATTGTTTGATACACATTGTGCTATAAGTTCTTCCAATGTTGATGCCAAAAAAATTGGATTAATTTATTACTATTTGGGGCCATGAACAATGTTCCAAAAACTATGGTGTAATTACACCTAGGTCTTTTATTATTTAAAGAATTTGAAACACATTGTGTATTATGCTTGTTGTGATTTACCTAATGGGAAAGAATATCAATCGTTATTCATTGATGATGAACCCAATAAGGTGTTTCAAAATCCAAAAGCAATGGCATTTTCCTCAAGTCCTTTAGGCGATAACTATTGTCAAAAAATGAAGTGTAATTTTTTAAAAAACTTCACAAGTAAACAACAAGGTAACAAGTATGGTCAAAATATTTTGCTTGCACCCCATAGTTTCATTTTTTCTTTCAATTCCAAACTTTTCTAATTTTAAATTTCCTTAAACTAAATTTTTTAATTAACATAAGGTATTGAAATTGGATAGTAGAAAGAAATTATACACAAATATAGGGTGGCTAGAATATGTGCATATTAGAAAATTAAATTATAACAAGGTGGGGGGGGGTGAAAATCCTTTAAGGTGTAAATCCCACATGACAAAAAGGGCCTAATCCTAACTATAGTATTTTTTTACCCTGTATTTTTATCCCCATAAAGAAAGACTATATTTTGGACTATTACAATTCTAGATTCCATCATAATTATACATAAATGTGTTT
>Ga0209208_10005998_pt1 | contig 16820 bp, 9 predicted proteins | sample S1TSphfallax_3_FD_187694 | JGI IMG/M metagenome (GOLD analysis project Ga0209208, IMG submission 187694) | Host-associated microbial communities from peat moss isolated from Minnesota, USA - S1T2_Fd - Sphagnum fallax MG (SPAdes) (version 2) | ecosystem: Host-associated > Plants > Peat moss >...
AAGTGGATACCCAAATCATCAATGGTATGTCCACACTGACAATATGAAAAATTTGTAATTATAGGATGTGGAAACCCAAGGTGGATATGTAATGATGTAAGGAAATGAAATGAAGACAAATTGAATGCAAGTGTGGTACCTAACAAGTTAATACCCAAGCGCCCATGGCTAGACGTGCACAAAATTTCCTTCATTTTCATTTTGTGTTGGTGTTTTGAAAGCTTGAGAAAGATAGGAGAGGAGCTTGGAGGGAGTGAGAGAAAAACTAAGAGGATAACCTTTAAAGGAAATGAAAAAAATCAAATGATAGTGCCTTGGAAAGAGGAGAGGAAGGCACCCTTAGTGTGCAAAAAGAAACCAAAGCGTAGCAATAAGGGAGGTGAAAAAAACTAAAAAGAAGGTAGGAAGTATTCTTTGGAGGAAAAAAAATAGGGTTGGTTCTTGAAAAAAACTCAATTAACAAGGGGAAGGAAAACAAGAAAAGTAGGAAAGGAAAGTAGGCACCTCAAGGGAAAACAAGAAGGTAGGGAAAAAATAGCTACAACAAAACGTAGAAGTAGGAATGGTAGGGCAATGAAGGAGGACACCATTACCATGTTTACAAAAAAAGTTTGATTAGATACATAGGAAGACAACTCTAATGAAGGAGTTGCTAATAGGTGAGCTAACACCCACACATGAACAAGATGGTAAGGCCAAAAGGAAGGGGAAGGTAAATATCAACCTTCCACCCCCAAAAATGAAGCCATTTTGGAAAATGAAGAAGTGGTTTAAATTGAGGATGATTTAGGTGGGCCATGATGGTAGGACTAAAGGGATTATGGAGATTGCATTGGGGACCCATTTGAAAAGATCTTGTGTATGATTTCCTTAAGGGATTCAAGAGTGTAGATGAGATGGAAATCAAGGCTATAATGCACAGGCAAAAGGTAAAAATCATTGATGAAATGATTTTTGAGATGATGTGGCTACTAAGTAAGGGTCTTGACACGGAGTTGTTGAACCCTTTATAAGAGGGGGTAACCAAAATGTGCAAAAGATTGGTGGATGAAATGGTAGTGCCAAAAAAGGAAGCTTGGTCCATCATCAAAATGAATGGATGGTATGTGTAGAAGGTAGGTGCAATCCTCCAAATGGTGTAGCCGAAGAATCATTAAACCTTATGCAACAAGACAATAGGCATGATTATTGTGGTAAAAGAGAACGGAAAGGACGTCAATTGGGAAGGGGTGTCTTTTTAGGGCTTGAAGTGCAACATGGAAAAGTGGTTGCTAAGGGGTAATAGGCCACATGCATGCAACCTAAGAGGCAAGTGTGTTCTCCCCTTAAATCACCCCTTCAAGGGAATGTTCCCCTAATAGAAGGTAATCAAAGATAAACTCCACTATAAAAATCATTTATTTCAGAAGGAGTGAATGTGTTTAATGTGGAGAGCAATTCCGATGTTGAACGACCAATTGGGAGTTTAAAGTAGGGCGATACAACTTTTAAAACACCATCTCCCTCATTCACTAAAGGAGGGATTGTAACAACTTGTAGACCCACCACCACAAACGATAAGATCCACCCAAACTAATCCTAGTGAAATTTAGTTGGATGATATTTTGGAAGATGAACAAATGGAAGTACAAACAACCTAGGAGGACAACGGTTTAACACCCTCGCAGGTAGTGGAAAAAGGGGTTGCTACAACCCCACAAGCAAGGAAAAAAAAAAACTTAAACCTACCATGCAAACAAGAGTAGAAGGGGTGGGAGGCAAGCTGAAGGTACTACCTTCCCTGCCACCACTAGTGATTAGGAAAAGGAAACTCCAACATATCAATGCCCTATTGTCTCACTTATGCACCCTACCAAAAGTAGACCAACATAGTATTTTGGTAGGAAGGTAGTTAGCCAACAAACAATTCCTCCTACGATCATCCAAAGTCAATAGACAATGAAGGTAGAAGAATAATATACAACTACATGGAAGGTTAGAAGCTGGAGGAATAAGGGGTACAAAGAACGTTCCCCTACTCCTTCCCAATAGTTTGTTCATACTATGGTGTTGACTGCATATGAAAATCCAACAATCAACAGCAAGTAACACAAGTGGATATGTCAAGAGGCAATAAAAGGGAATCAATGTTAGAGGTTATTCTTGACTTGGGGACCTCGGTGAAGGTAATAAAATATAAAGCAAAGGTTTAAAGGTGATGGTGGAGTAGATGGAAGTACTAGAAAAAAAGAAGGTAGCTACCATCAAAGGCCAACAACAGGCCAAAACAATTGCCAAGTTACACTTAGAAAAGGTAGTAAAGTTGGAATGCAATCTTTAGGAGGAGAAGGAGAAGAATGAAAAGTTCAACCATCCATTGGGGTGGGCAAGTGAAACGTCTACTAGATTGGAGTAAAAACAGTAGGAGGCAGCATTACTATAGGCCCAAATAGATAAATTGACAATACATGGTAACAACTTTCAAGGAGTAGTGGACATACATATTGAAGGAGGCCTTTAAAAAAGTTATAAAATTGCCACCCTAGAAGAGCATCTGAAGATTGAAAAGGTGGACAAGGAAATTTATTGGATAGGTTGAGTGAATTGAATGATGAAACATTTACCCCTAGACACCAACAAAATATCCAAGGGGTAGAATAGGATCATAAGGAGGATGTTCTGCAATAATGATTTTAGTTGTCACAAAAAATGGTAGCTAGCTTGTAGGCATAAATTGATCTACTCAATGGGATGGTAATGCCTGAACCATAAGGCCAAATGATGAAATGGAAGTGAAAAGCTTCGAAAGTCACTAAGGTAGATGTCAAGTTGGCCAAGTATGATGCCCTTTTCAAAAAAATACCCTCTTAAATTTGGAAGCAGTAGATAGGGAAAAGGGAGACTAGGTGGAATGAACTCAAGGGGGAGTTCAATGCCATTCTAGATGTTGCCCCTTTCCTTACATTGGTAGATGAAGCGACCTACCGTTAACAATTCATAACATACATGAAGGCATTCCTTAAGTTCAGAACTAATAATGTTTAAAACATGTCGAATAGCTCAAATGGTAGTAATGCAAAAGGAACTCCCCACTAGAAGTTCATTTTCCCAACCTTGAGGACCATATTGGGCCATGAAGAGGAATTTTGAACCCATGAAGGCATTGGTTCTCCCTTTGAGACGGTCGGTGGTAATGCATCTTCAAAATTTCAACCCACACAATAAGGATTACAGGGACATAATCCAATGTAGAGGGGCGATAATGTTAACATGGAGAAATTTTTAAACTAATTAGTACCATAGGCCTTCTAGTAACAAATAGTTATTAGTGGTCGACTTACTGCCCCTTATCCAAAAGGTGAAGCTAGTGGGATTAAATAGTTCATGTTAATGAATGGTTGGGGGGTAATTTACCCAATCATTTAGAAGATTTAGTAAGGGATTAGGATAAAGGCCCAATTTTCTTGGGGTCAATTTGGGGATTGTGTGGTTTGTGGAGAAGGAGGATTAGGAGGTGTGTTGGGGGACTTCTAAGGCATTCAATATTTTTGTAATTGGAGGTTGGGAATGAAGGACTTTCTTGGAGAAGTTGTGTTATACTATTAAGGAGGAGAGAGTAATGAGGAAATGTAATTGAATTTTTGTGTGATTTTTGTGGAAAATGGTTGAAGAATTCAATGTGTTTTGGTGTGTATTTATTCCATTGGGAAGTGTGAAAGGTTGGGTTGTTTGAGGTATTACAAAATAGGTTGTTCCTTGAGATGGTAAATCTACGTTTCCTTTAGAACAAAAAGTCAAGAGGCATACCATTTGGTAACCTCTAGAATGGTAAGTTACTAATTGCCATAAGAAGGTAACAACTAATATCTGGTGGAAGAAAGAAGGTGGGAGACATTAGCTTATAAACTAAAAGGTATTGCTGTAGGCAATAATCAATGGCTAAAAGTGGATGTAATTTGTTGCAGACAATAAAAAGTAATGGGCAAAATCACTAAAGGACTTGCAAGCATGGTTGAGGTGGGATAGTAGCAATAAAAGGTCTATAGACCCCACTGGGGCAACATTTAGGGCATTGAAGGCACTCTAGGAACTTGAAGAGTAGCTACTTTTAGGTTATGATTGTTTCCCATGATATCCTTCTCTATTTGCTTCTCCTACCCCCCTGGATTAACTTACAAACATGACAATAGGTCTATTTTGAGGAGCAACCCCTACTTTATTCCTTGCCCTTTTATGACTTTTCATTAACTACTTGAATAATTGAAGTAAGGTTAGTGTGGGTAGTTTCTTTCTTTTGAGTAATAAGGTGTTGACCTTGTTCCCTCGATCTTACCTTTTGGAGGATGGTAATGATCAAGGGCCACAATTTCACCCCTATACATCTAGAATAACATTTACCACCTTTAATGATGTCATTGACCCCTTCTTCAATTATGCATTAGATGCCCAAGGTGGCAACTCTTGTATAATAAGCAAGGGTATGTGGTGTAAAAAAATTAGTTAGAACTTATGGAAATTTTATTATAAACTATTTTAAGCTCATAATCTCATAATAAAATTCTAATCATTTGAAGTTAGAACTAGATTTTATGTTAAAAATGTGTACCTTGATTAAAATTGTGCGAGTTGGGTTCCTTGTCTCCCACTTCTAATGACAAGTGGAATATGTGAGATAATTGTTGGCAACATGGATGTTGATTCCAACAAAGGTGTAATTGTTCGACATGCTTGTGGTGAGGCTAATGTAGATGTATTTGTGCTCCTTTTGTTGTCATTATGTTTTCACTTTTATTCATTCTTCACATAGTTGTCCAAAGTTCTTTTGTCCTTTTGTGCCAACAAAAAGTCTTATGTTTCTACATCTCTTGTCAAAGCAATCAAGCATATGACATGATTCAATTTGACAAAAATAGTTTTGTGACCACCATAACCACCATATGAATAATGAAGACCTTCAATTTGTTTGTAATACTTTGGTAACGTTTTGATACCTTTTTCATTCAATTGAATGGGCCTCACATAATCAATATGCTCACCTTTATCAAAATATTTTATAATTTTCTATATGTCTTTAGTACCAAATTATCAAATTTTTACATTCTTCCATGATGATACCAACAACTTAAAAAAGACCCACCTCTTCAACTTCATGAACTTCTTGTGTAAAATAACCTTTTACACATGTTTTATACTGCATATGCCTCAAGCTATTCAGTGGTAACTTAAATGGTGGATGGGAATTTGGCTCAGTTATGAACTTCATTTTGAAAACTGGCCTTTGTTTTGGCACATCAACAATTGACAATACTTTAGTAACTTCCATAATTTTTATAACATTAAAAGACTTTGAAATACATCCCTCAACTTCATCTTGTTGTTCAATGTCCAAAATAAAAGTTCTTATTAAAACATCAACTTCACTAACAAAAGTCTCATCATCTTTTGAGTGAAATTCATGACCTACACAATTCAAAAGTTCATCATTTGGAACCACATTAACATCTTCATTAACTTCCAAAAAACAATGATCTATAATGTCTAATGAATTTATAAATGATGAACTCCAAGGGTTTTCCCACTTACCATGAAACAAAATATTTTCTTTCATCTCAACATCTAAGGCCCTATTTTGAGCCTCTTAAAAACCAACCAACCAAGCTTGTTTTAAAACTATGTTTGAAATTGAATCATAATAAGAAAGATTAGCAAAACAACGAGCCGCATTACCTTCCCAACCAAAAAGATTTTGTCATCTTGATTCCATAAACAATGGATCATCTTCTTCAAATTTCATTTGTTAAATCCACCTTATGTATGAAGTTTGCTCAACCACCTCCCCAATACAAAAATTGTGTTTGTTTTTCACATGTTGTTTAAAAAGAGAAAAAAAGTCTTCACAACAATTTGAACCAACTATATGTAAAACAATAGGCATGTTAGGAAATAAATATGCATCATCATACTATGTAAACTACTAAATGACAAGAAATCAAACAATCAATGATGGACTCTTTAGTCAACCAATTATTTTGCAAGTTATGTCCATGTTGAACATTATGAATATGTTCAATTCCAAAATAGATCATATGCACCACAAACAATGATAATTCCATTCATTTTAATATAATTCACCGACCATAGAAAACTTCCAAAAACACCAAAATAAGTTGAAGATGTAAAATTATACCTTTGACATGCTCCTAAAATTGCATTCCTTCATCAATTGCTTCAAAACATTTTCTACCTTAAGAAAAGCAATTCGTTGTACAATTGGAAAATTTTGCTTATCCTTGACATTGATGTCTTCTTCCAATAATCCATGTTAGTCTTTTGTTAAAAATTTCAAGAACTAACAACATATGATTTTTGTTTGCCATGTGTTTACCCCAAAACACAATTCTTGTTGTTGAAAGTAAAGGGTTTCAAAGTTTCTTACCCACATGCAAGGGGTTTCGCATCATTATTATTGTGTCATTGTCCACCATCTCTCCACACATTAAGAAACCTTGAACTTTTAAGCCATAGCTCCCCTTGGAAATGTTATCCAACATCAACTTTCACCACCTATTATCCCCATTTGAAGCATGACCTCACCAAAGGGCCTATATCTTTTTCCAAATACTTCTTGTGTAGCTTCCATATCAATTCCCACTAATTTTTAACCTACAACTGACCAAATTGGTTGCAAGTACTCAATAAGCAATACAATAATTTTGGCAACCTTGCCACTAGAAGGTTAACAACAAATACACAACACATTGTTCTAACTTGTAAAATTTCAATTTTTTTTAATATATTAATCCATGTTGTTGATGATGGATTGATATCAAACTTGCATTGATGAATTGGATGTTGAGGTCAAATATGGAATTCAAAAAACCCATCAATTGTATCCAACCTCCTATTCCATGTGGCAAAGTCAACACATTTCATTTCATCTTCTCCACATTCAAAAGGTATTGGCATTGAAAGTCCCAATTTTTCTTTACATTTTTTCAAAACTAAACACATGTAACGAAATGTATATTCATGGATACCCATAGAATATACAAAACCTTCCTTACAAAGATTAAACCTAGTTGTGTTTAAGGTTAGTCCTACCAATTTTTTGCTAATGAAGTTATGCATTGATGAGCTTTCAAATTTTAACAAAACTTCAAACAATTTAATTATACTTGCATGATATTGTTTCCCATTTCCCTTACCACCATTTTTATGGATAGATAGAATATTGGAAACAATATCCATAAGTAAATTTAACAATATAATATCCTTTTCAAAAGCTCCTACATTATAAGTTCTCCTAAAGAATTCAATAATCTCCTTCATCTAAATTAGATTGGAGCTTTATTGAAAAATAATTTCTTGATTTTATAACCCTTGTTAATGTAAAGTTCAATAAGAAAACTTGGTCATTTGTTGCATGGGATCTATTTTCCCATTCTTTGCAAAATTCAATAAGCTCATTTTTGTGAAGCATGTCCCACCTACTACCTTGTCACATTTTCATTTGCCTTTTGGCATTTTCATGTTATTCAACTAACTTGCCCACTTTCAAAAACCTATAAAACTAGGAATCAAGGAACATTTGTTATAATATATTGTTGAACATTGAAAGTGACAAAATGTCCCTTTAATTTGAATTATTTCATTTGTTAAACTTAATATAGTATGTTCATAATTAGGTTCAACATACCATCCCTTATTGATCATGTGATCATTCAACAAAGGGCGAACATCAATCAAATCATCTCTTATGTTAATGAAATAGTTATGGAATCCATGATAAATGTGTTGTTGACAATATGAAAGCAAAACATTATGAAGAATATCAACAATTTTGGATATGTAAGGAAGATATTTGGTTTTACTTGCAAGGCCTTTTGTAAAAAAGTCTTGAAGTGTCATTTGGCTACCAATAGTTCCAATTGTCGTCTTATTTTTCTTAGCCAAAATATGTGTTACACCTTTCACATGTTGTCCAATAATGTCCACCACCCCGAAAGTGCATTTGAAACTACAAAGCATGCATTTCCAAAAAACTTTGTCAACCATCACCACATTCAACACAAGTTTCAAAACCAAAGTATGATGACATGATGTGAGATGCAACAAAAGGAAAAGAAAACACATGAATTTTATTTTTTTTGTGTTCATGGAAAAGCTCATTTACCTTATGCAACATATTTGAACACCCAATCTTCTTTAGATCTTCGCTTCATGGTTGCCTCCACCTTTTCTTGGTCTTCTTGAACCTCCTTTATTGCATTAATTTCTTTGTTCTATTATTACTTTAAATTCTTTTCGTGTACACTATCAAACCCACTAGCTTGAAGGGACAAATGAAATTTCCAATTCAAAAGGTTAAATGATGGATTAATACTCTCTCTCTACCCCACATGGTACACAATACATCACTCGTTCCCCATGGTTTTTTCCTCATGATTATTACATAGATAGTATGGACCTTGCTTTACAAATCCCCAAAGTGCACTTTCCTCACATTCTTTCCAATTTTTCATCAACCGTGTTGACATTGCCTTATCACATCAAGCCTTCAAAATACATGATTCCAAATCATCTTGAATTTTTTCAACTTCCAAAACATCATGCTTTGGAAATTCAAGTTTTAGTGCCTCCATGAGAAGACATGTCCTAAAGACCATGGCCTCGCTTATGGAGCTCTGGACATGAAGGTCCTATAGTCAAATCAATGTGAGGAATAATAGTACTTGTTGTTTAAGAGCACATGGTGGGAACAACAATAAAAGATGATTTTTTATGGAAGTTTTGATGATGTAGGCAATAAGAATAGATTTTTTTAGTCTCTTATAAGCTTAAGTAACTTTGGCACCCACAATACATTAATAGAAATTGGCCAAAATGTAACCACTCTATTTGCAACTACATGTGACTACTAGTCATTTGTGACTACCTTTGCACATTTTTGTAACTATTTCTTGTGTTAGTCACATTTGCGATTAGTTTGCAACTATTTTAGTTTTCATCTTTTCATGTGAACAACATTTTATTTGGTTTTCATCTAGGAAGAACAAGTTATGTCCCATTAGTTGCAAATGTGACCGATTTAGTTGCGGCCTTATGAGTATCCAAAGGTATATTTTGTGTATTAGGAATATAGTTGGATATATTAGGATTTACAATGTATATTTTGAATGTATATGAATGACAATATGACATCTATATTCAAGTATTATTATTAGCATAAATGGCCTCAATATTATGGTTACACTAGATGTATATTTTGATTATATTATAATTTTATGTAAATTATTTATTAAATATATTGTGCCCATATTACAAGTTTATCCAAGTTATTTGATTATATTTCTTAAATATTGCAAATGCCATTTATTATTATTTACATTATTACATTATGGATTTTTAAAATAAATAAAAATAAAAATAAAAATAAAATAAAATATTTGATTAAAATTTCAAAATAACTTGATTTTATTACATAATGATGATGATGATAATGATAGAAAAATAATAATAAAATTATTGAAACTAAAAAATTATACTTATTATTTATTATTATTATTAAATTAGATATTTATATTTTATAAGAGCTATCAAATTTGACACACTAATAAAAAATACGAATAAAAATATTTAAATCTAAATTAGTTAATATTTCCAATAATAATTTTATTATATTTTAATATTTTAAGATCTATGTATTTATATTTTAAAATACTGAAAAAAATACTAACTAAATATAATAAATAATTATATCATTCCTTTCAAAGGACTAATGTACTTTATAAGAATTATTTTATTATTATTAAAAATTAAAAATTTAATTCTAATAAATCATAATAGCTATAAAAAATGACATAATAATATATATAATAATAAAATAACTAACCTAGGCTAACAAGAATTACATTATTATTACCATTATTATAAGAAATCAATTATAAAATATTATTACAGTATAATGATTATTAGATTTTTTATAATTTTATAATTTTATAATAATTATTGTACTAGTCAATAAGGAAATCTAATAAGTTATCATACAAATGAAGAAATTATTTCCAAAGGAAAAATATAATCATTAAAAGTATAAAATATTTATTGTAAATATTCATAAATAATTATAATGAGTGAAGTAATAACATGAATAATAAAAATATAATAACTATTATTTGCTACCAACTAGTTGCAATAATAATTCAATTGATGTTATTGGTATTGTAAAATATTTATATTTATATTTATATTTATTATCAACTATAAAAAAGGAAAAAAATAATGGAAATAATTACAATAAACTTCTTAGCCTAGGCTAGGTTTTAAATAAATATATATTACTTAATATTTATAATTAATATTTATTAACGATCAATTACTGAATATCTCAGTTATTATATTTATTTATTTTGTTACGAAATATTAATTAATTAATTAAAAATAATTAACTAGTTATTTTAATATTAACCAAGTACTAGTTAATTATATTGATTGGTAGATCAGTATAATTAATATACAATTAAAACTAGAAAATATTAATATTTATTTCAAAATAAGTTTATTAATATTTAATCATACATAATAATATAATAAATATATTATTATGTAATTAAAATTTTATTATGATTATTATTGTAAATAATTAATTAGCTTGATAGTTTATTAGTGTTTAGTTTAATTAGTTGCTAATTACTTAAGTAGCAAGTTTACTAACTAATTATTCTATATTTAATCCATTAATTAATTAATAATTTAGTTAGTTAGTTAATCACTTACCTACTTAATTATATAATTTACAAAAATTAAAATGAGGATAAAACTATGGGATAAAGTTTTTTTGTTCGAAATAATTTGTAACTAAAAATGTTTAATCACAAATTAATTGTAACTAAAAAGTTTTATCTCATATGCTTTTGTTTTGAACATTCTCATCTTGAAAAAATATCATAAACAAGGTGTTTTATCTTACATTTTCATGTCGAAAAAATGGGCATATGGGATGAGCCAATAAAAAAGGTTTAACCCAAAATAAATAAAAATTATTCATGTACTTACACCTAATGATTTACCTCTTTAACTTTCCTACCTACCTACTTAAATAGGTATTTGGCTTAGGTAGGTAAGTAGGTCTTATTTAGATAGGTTTTTAGCCTTGATGGGTAGGTAGGTAAGTAAGTACCTAATTTGACCTACAAACCTAAATATTTATTTAAATTTATTTTAGACAAATCCAATTAATATGCCACATGACAATTTTTTATTGCACCACATGTCACAATCTAAAACCATCCAAACATAAAAACTTCTTAAACTATTTCAAGATTATAATGAATATATTTTTAATTATTAAAAGTTGGGACATGTGACAACAAATAAATTGTTCTCGTTATTCACCAAAAAAATTGCATCTTAGTTGTAAGTGACAATACGTATATGACCACTCAAAGGATGAAACTGTATTTGTTAACTTTTTATTTCATCCAAAATTCCTTATCGTTTGGGACTTATGTCACATCTAATTTGTTGAACTTGACCATTAAAATTTTAGTTGCAAATGTCACTTACAACTAAAAATTAATCATAAGGACCAATTGCAAAATTACCATTTTCTACTAGTGATATTTCCCATCACATTTTTTTTGATATGGTCCAAAATTTGGAATATCATTCTATGGCCTAACATGGAAGTGCTTGTGGCAATTACAACATCCACACAAAAATGAATCATTCAATGATGGTTCAAGATTTTGACAACCACAATCATCATCCATAACCACATTTTGGAATTGACCCCACTCCATTTGCAAAAATTAGCAAATACTACCTGAATGAGCCTCCCATACCTTGCTGAAATTTGCCTAAAATGGGTTTGAAATCTCAATTACAACAAGTCAGAATGCATTCATCATCTCCTATCAACATGTCAATTTGAAAGTCACATCCTAAAATTGTAAACTAATAATTTATGTGACAATAATGATAAGTATTAAAAAAATGCAACCATGATGTGGGCTGATTTAATTTGTAGACCACAAAAACATGTGACACGACAAAAAACATAGAGGAGAATAAAAAAACAATGAAAGTGATGCACTATAATACATATAAAAAAAATTGATAAGACAAAATCAAGTAAGAAAAAGAATGCCAACATAACAAGGGAAGAAACATGAAAAAAAACAAACCACAATTTGTATGGATGAGGAAATAATTAGTGTTGGATGGTTATGCAGTTTAAAAAGTTTAAAACCACATCTGGATCCCAATTTAAGATTCATGCACCGGAGCATTTCCTTCCTTAGCTCAACCTCATACTCCAAAGATTCACTACCAATAGCAACAAATGTATGTTGGCCTTTAATAAACTTTAAGTGAGAAGCTTGGGTTACCAACACTTGGTCCAAAATCCTAGCATGTCGTTTTTGGAATGACATTTAAATTACATGATTTTTTTTAAAAACCAGTCTACCACTTGGGGTTAACCATTATATAACATTGGTTTTGGTATGGGATACAAGAACCAAGCCAAAATTGAATTCTTATTTTTTTGAAGAACCACGGTCGGAATCTAGTTCTTGTTTATTGAAGTACTGAACCCAAAACCAAGCTCAAGGTCCCATTTAAGTGTGAAACTAGAACCAAAACCAAAGATTCTTCATAATAGTAAAGAACGCAACATTAAAAAATGCAAGCAATCTACAGAGAGAGGGAAATAAGAAAAGGAATAACTAGAAAATCAAAAAAATCATGAGATGACAAAAGAACCCATACCAAAGAAAACAACAAAATGAACGATAACACCAACCAAACAAAATAAGAAAAGAGACAAACCATAATATGCATGACTCGTGAGATGACCTACATCTTGAATCCTAAACTCCCAAAAAACAAGGGGGTTGTGCTTATTGCCCAAAACCTGAAAGCCTGTACACAACATAAGAAAAAAAAAACCAACAAATGAAAGCAAAAATACTCCCAAAAGACAAGAGGGCTATGCTTCTTGCCCCAAACCCAAAAGCATGTCCACAATATAAGAGAAAAGAAGAAAACAAAATCCAACAATTTTTTTAAAAACTCCCAAAAGACAAGGGGGGTGTGCTTCTTGCCCTAAACTCAAACACATGTACAATAGATGAAAAAATAAAAAAAGTAGTCAACAAATACAAGAAAAAGCTCCCAAAAGACAAGGGGGCCATGCTTCTTGCCCCAAACCCAAAAACATGTACATAATATAAGAAAAAAGAAAAAAATCAGCTGACAAATGAAAATAGGGAATGAGACAAACCATGCCACATGTAAATAAGATGTTAGAATGCCGAAAAGACAAGGGGTATAAAGAAAAGAAAAAAAACAACAAAAAAGAAGGTTACAGAATGAGATGCATATTAGATGTCCCAAGAAGTTTTGGTAAATATGCTAATTGCCCCAAGTTAGTAGCCCCACACATAACTTGTTGTGCTTCTTGCCCCAAACTTAAAAGTAAAACAAATCTTTTTAAAAAAATAGCTAACAAAACAAAACAAAACAAGGAATGAAACAAATGGATAACACATGTACATATTCTTTGCTCAAAAACACTCAAAAGACAAGAAATATGAAAAAAAAATAGTAAAAGAAAAAGGGTTTGAAAGTCAAATGTATGTACCAACTTTTCCCCACAAGTTGTTCATTGTCCAAGCCAAAGACCATGTGAATGCTCTTGCTTCTACTTCTTCCTCCTTACAAATCAACCTTGAGCTTATTCCCCAAACAAACCAACAAACCAAAACCTTGTAGGGTAGAGAGGCCGGTCATAATACACATAAAGTAGGGATTCTCATTAGTTTTTGAATGAGGGCCCTATTATTTATGGTGTCTAAAGAGTAGATGGAGCCTTTGCGCATCTATTTCACAAAAAATTAGCAAAAATGGACTAAAAGCAAGAAAGTTATGGCCCCCCTGAAGTAGGTGGGGTCATTTTTACAAAAAATTCTTGATTGATCAATTGATAGCCTATTTCCGAACCCCTCAAAAAACCTTAAATATTACTCTATTGCCTTTAAAAGATACAAGACGATTTATAAAACTTAAGATGGTGATTTCAAAGCAGTTCAAATCGCTTAATTTGAACAAGAGAAACTCATGCATTAATAAAGTAGGAGGGGTCAAAATGGAAAAAAAAAATGCATTTTGCAATTTTTTTCTATTGCTATTTTTTGGCTGCTATGTTGGCTTTGCAATTCAAATATGATTTGTAAAGCTTGAAAAGGTGCTCCCATAGCATTTTAAATCACTCAAAATGGAGAAGAATTCAGAAAGATCTGCCAAAGTGTTTGGTGACAGGCTAATGTTCGATGATGGATGAATTTACCTTAAAAGCAAATGCTACAAAATCCCAAAAACAAAATTCAAAAATTATGCATAGTAAAGGTGTCACACGCTTGTCAAATTGGTCAAAACCAACCAAGATTTGAGCTAAGTTGCAAATCAAAGGTTTCAAATGAATGTCATTTGATGTCAGAGTGGTGAGTGTGGAAGAGAACTTGGACTTCCCGCATAGGCTATCTCTTCACCTTCATTTATTTAGGGCTTACATACCTTTAAGGTTCTACACCTTAATGGATAGGTTTGCACTCTCACTTATTTAGGTCATGCTCCCTATATTCATTATAAAAAACTTATTACAAAAATTTCAATATATAATAAGTTCTAAAAACTCCAAAAAAACCTTGGCCCTTTGGACGAAGACCCATGTTTAAGAAAAAAAAATTATTATAAATTCTTAAATTCACTTTTTAATATTTTAAAAATTATAATTTAAAAAAATTATGCCATTGGATTTTATTTTTTAAAAGTGTTATTAAAAATTACATCATAAAAAAATTTAAAGGTTTCACAAGCATTATAAATCATAATAGAAAGTTTGAACACTTGGTAAAAGTTGTCACCTTGGGATTAGATGTATTTTGCAATTTGCTCAAACCTTGTTATCACAGACACATTTAATGTTATTTAGGAATGCTTCTTGGAATTATAAGACAAAATATTATTTTCACATCTAAAAATTTTATGACATTAATTTTGAAATACTTTAGTGACAAGTGTATGGATTGGACAAGGTTAATGTTATTCATCAAGTTCAAAACTACAAAAAATTGATTGCATAAAGCCATCATTAAAACAAATTTTGATAACATTTTTTTTCTCTTGAAATATTATACAAACAAACCTAGGTTCCAAAACTAAGTCATTTTGCCAAATTTGTTCGTAGAGGGAAAAGACCAATTGAAGGACTCATGATTGATTCTTGTTAAAAATAACATTATACAAGAAAAAATTCAAAAAGGAGTGAACGAGAGGTAACAAAATTAGATGATGTGACACAAGGTTTTTTTTTCAAGTTTTTGTTGTTGTGTCAATGGTGAACATCCCAAGAAGGATGTAACATTAAATGGTAACTAGTTTTTAGGACTTGATAAAAAAAAATGCCTTTTATAGTTTGGATACTTGCTACAACCAAAAATAGAAATGTGGTGAACTTGATTCAAAATTGTTCTTTTTTAAATGATTTTTTTAAAATAATAAAATCTTGTGATTGTTTTCAAAAACAAATTCACAATAGTGTGAAGTTTTGCACATATGTTTTGTTTTAACAAGACACATTATGAAAGAGTAAAATTTATTGATTGATTATAAAACCAATTCAAAAATCATATTATTCACATATCCACCAAGGTGGTTGTAAGGTAGGGTGGTTCACTTTTTAAGTCATAATGCAATTTTTTTTGTGGAATGTCATGCATTTACATGTTATTAACATGACATAAATCAACAATTTGTCAAATTTGTGATTATATTTAAATTTTTAACTTGAATAAGAAGTCACCTATATAAAAACATATAAAATATATGCACCAAGTATATATAGTGATGAACTTTTGAAGTTGAAAAATATGGATTGACTTTTGTTTATGACTTTTTATACATGCATTTTTGTGTATGGTTTCTAATTGGGATATCTTATGGGGACTCAATATTCTCTAGATTTATCTAGAGTCTATGGCTTCAAGCCATATATATTTGTGCACCCTAATTTTTTTAGATAGGAAAAGACACATCTTTGACTGAATTGCATATGAAAAGACACATTGTTTGATTTTTTCTTTTCAAAATGTTTTTGGTTGTTGTGCATTCATCTTCCCTACATTGGTAAGGAGGAGGAGGAGGAGGAAACAAGGACTTAAGCTTTTGTGGATTTAAATACTCCTATTGTGATTTTTGTTGTGGATTTGAGTAGGGGAAGGAATAAAGAGGGATGTTAAAAAGGATGGAGAAAGGGATAAAAAGCCAACCCATTTTGCATGTTGTGTGGAAGCATGCTAGTTTTGGCAAACCACTTCTTGTAAGTTATATTCCAATGTTTTGTTTAGATTGATTGTGAAAACCATGACAATAGAATTACAAACTCAATGGATATAGATATGGATCTGGCTATGGGTGCCCTTTTCATGTTATTTGGAAAGGGAGGTTTTCTTTTAGTAGCCACCCATCACCTTGTAAATCCATCTTCACTTCACCCATCATGGACATTTTTATATGGATCATAGGAAATGGATCATTGAAAGATTGATCCCAATTTCGGAGATGACTAGTTAATGGGGAGTAATGGCAAACTATCATTACCATTCATGATGGTGGTTACAATGACATGATTGCATTAGTTTTCATTAGTATGTTTGTTTTTTTTTAAAACCTAGTCTTTTGAATTTGAAATTAGCTCTTGTCTTTTCTTCTATAACATTTTTTCACATTCATGGTTGTTGATAATTAACACCACATGTATGGTCAGGAAGAAGCAACAA
>Ga0209208_10005999_pt1 | contig 16820 bp, 4 predicted proteins | sample S1TSphfallax_3_FD_187694 | JGI IMG/M metagenome (GOLD analysis project Ga0209208, IMG submission 187694) | Host-associated microbial communities from peat moss isolated from Minnesota, USA - S1T2_Fd - Sphagnum fallax MG (SPAdes) (version 2) | ecosystem: Host-associated > Plants > Peat moss >...
AGTGCGGAGCCCAAATTGATAAACTAAAAATCAAATATGATGGATGGGTTCAGTGACAATGTCCCACAATTGACCCTAACCACTCCTAACAGATTACACATTGCCTCCATCTTGAGACGGGCTGTTACAAGGGAGGGTCCATCTTGAGATGGGCTGTTACTGCAAGGGAGGGTCCATCTAGACTCAGAGTTTTATTGGGTTTACCTCCCCCCTCTCTTTAGTTGATATGCTTCATGTGACTGGTGGAGGGTTCAGTTCTTAGTGGTTCCCTTTCCTCCTTGTGGCCTGCCTCATTTGGGCTACTTGCTTGCCTCGACTTGGGTCCTTGCCCCTTGTTTCTTTTTCTCTGCATTTCTTCAGTAGCTTTCTTTTTATAAAGTTTGGCAGGGTTTCACCAGATTACACATTCAATGAAGGAGATGCTCTAGACTTGTTTTCCAAGTTTGATTATATTTCACTCTTGGCCGACAAATCAATACCAGTGATTAAAGTTTTACTTGTGGTTATTTTCCTGGACCTTCCTGGGCGGCTTTAGTTATACTTTAACTAATTTTCAGTGAGAAATTGAGTGACCTCAGGCAAGTTGCATCTCTCGAGACTAGCATATGTACATGAATGGGTTTATAGGAATTAATATCTTGATTTTGTGAATCATGTTTGAGACACTATTGGTAATAACAGTTGAACAAGTCAGGATATGACGGAATCTGGCAATAATGTATGGCCGACTCCACTACAGGCCTCAGGAGTGAGGATGATATGGTGGAACCATTTCTGTTGCCTCAATATAGTATGTATGCCAGAGGAAAGTCTGAGATGGATAAGTATAGGGAGGAAAACTTCAAAGGGCCTATCAGTTTTGTGAGCAGGCAAAAACACACGCGACTGACTTTCAGGCTCTAACAGCCCCACTTTTCTTTGCTGACACAGGCTGTGCATCATCAAACAATGCATCCAGTCTGTGACGGCAAAGAAAAGTTCATTGATCACAATCTGCCCCACAGTTTGTGCCCCTGCCATTAGCATAGGCCAAAAATCGTTTCTTCTTTTGGTCCATTTCACAGCATGGGAGGTGAAACGACAGTGGGTTTTATCAACATCTATGCGTAGGGGGGTTCGGAAAAAAAAAAAAAAAATCTAAAATTTCCATATATATATAAGAGGAAAGTTCTGCTGAAGTATCACGGTAGACTCTAAATAGCTTGCCAACTCATTGTGTGCACCCATCAATCAAGGACCACTTGCATCCATTTCCTAAGGCCAAAAATTTTGCTGATAAAAGGAAGTTCCAGGTCTATTACATACACCAGGATCACATTACTTTATTAAAGGCTTGGAATCTTGAACAGTGTGAAAGCACATAAAGACAGGAGAAAAAGTATCGACCTACAATAACATATTCCGAATGGAAGTTCTGAGTGGGTATCATGGAAGACTTTAACCAACCTTCCTTTTCTTTGCTGCCACACGGTATGCATGTATAATGCACCTTCCAACAAGGACGACTTGCATCCATATTCTAAAGCTCCTTTCACATAACCAAGTTCCAAGTTTTCCACTGTTTTACATACACACATCAAATCCAACTGACCACTTCTCACTTGACTCATATTTGCATTCAGGAGTGTGCTACAATTGTTTGTCAATATTGGTTCACCCCATGTGCTATTGTCATCAATCCCCTCACATATGTTTAGAGGCCTTAGTGGCTCAAATTAATGACAAGAATATTCATCATCCAAACACAAGTGCGTGTCTCTCACAATAGCTCACCTCATATGACAAACATACTACGTTTAAAACATCAAAACTTTGGTTTTGTCTTTGAAAGCATAAGTAGTATAAAAAATAATGGACTTGGAGTGAAGATTGTGTAATGGCTTAGATTTATGCAAAAGAGTCTACCATGATTTTTTTTTTGTTAAGGTGGGTTAAATTGGTGTTCTTCTTTGCGACATTACTCACATGCATTTCATTGGGTTAGCAGCTATCATAGTGGGACAACAAAAACTATTCAAGACATTCAAGTGCCACCTCTTTTGTGATTTCGCAAAACTTGTAGGTATGTACTTCACACATTAACACCTCTCATCTTGAACTCAATGTGTTTTGAAGTGTCAACATTAAGTTTGTGTTCTTATTGAAAGGTATCTAAATTGCAAGGTGTGGAGTTTGTTTCAAAGTTCAACTACATTGAGTTATTAAAGCTTGAACATGATATTTTTAGGTTTCAAGTGAGGTTATGTTACATAATTTAATTAAATATGAAAATGGAGCCCACATAATCTTGCTACTTCAAATAATATGAAAACCATAAAAAATCATGAATTTAGCACATATAGAATATTGCACTAATACCATAATACCTTGGCAATTGTGACACTAAAAATTATTTGTAGGAATGCTGAAATTTTCAAAAAATATTTTCTCAAAGAAAATGTTTTTGTTAAGGAAAATAGAAAATCTATTGGAATTTTTTTTTCAAGATGGAATTTTCAAATTTAATTTATTATTCAACAAACATGTGTTGAAACTATGTTTGTGTTATAATAATGTAAATGTCAAGGAAAATAGTTCATTCAAATGATGGAGTAGTGCAACAATAATGTTGGACATGGACTGTCCATCTACATGCAATTATGCATGTAATGGATTTTTCCAATCATATTGTTTGACAATGATCAAGTTTTTCATTCAATCCACATTGGAATATTAGCACAAGAACTTATGATATTACTGCATGCATTGAATGATTGAATGATTTATTCATTTTAATTTATGGTTTGTCCATCTATGTTTGGATCAAATTGACTATATAGATATTCAAGAAGGATGATAGGAAAATGGGAAAATATATTTTTGCAATAAAACCATTGTAAAAAATTAAGATGCAAATCTTTCAACTACACATATTGAATTGAACAAATGGAACAATGCAATGATATGTTTGTTAGCAAGGGATACTTTGTACAACAAGTGAACTATTCATTGATGTTAAGAAATACGTATGTAATGATTTTATAGGCTAACAATTACATTTCAAATCTTTATGAGAGTAAGGTTACATAGAGTGAAAGCATGATCAAATATACATTTCATCATCCTTGTCAAGAAAAATGTAAAGTAGCCAATAACTAAGCCTTAACATATTCAATTTCAAAATATTATTTATTTCAATGATCAATATGAATGTGTTCTTTGAATTTATGACAATGATATTGTAGAATCACATGTTTAAAATAAATTTAAGTAGGTTTTTCAAAAGTGAAAGCAAAATGTTTATTACTTGCAAGTTATTTAAATAAACTAAGCAAATAAGTAAATGAAATATTAATTTTTTCTATTTTTCTTGGCTAATGCCATTTAAAATTGACTTATGCACTTTCAATTTCCAAGGTAAAAGTAATAATATATCAATCTTTTAATGTTGTTTTTTAACAAAATTCCACTAGTCCATTTAAAAAGTATTTTTGACCTATTGTTACTACACTAAAGTTTCTCAAACTTTGTATACAACACATTATAAACTATGTATTTGACAGAATAATGGATTGACAATGATAAAAAGGTTTTGGTTCTACTTTCTTGCATTTGTGTGTAAAAATATGACTACAACTTTTTGGATTATTTTTTGTGTATATTTGATTATGCTTTCACCCCATAAGCTTTGTGGGAAATTCCAATTTTTTGTCTATAGATCTATCATAAATATTGCATCCTATGTAATCTATTGCACTATATATCATTACGTTTGTTGTTCTTCATGTTGGTGACAAATAAAAACATTATTAAGAACCTTGGACCACCTTGACAAGGCCCATGTTTTCAAACCAAACAATGCATTCATTTTTTAAACCCATGGAAATGTTATTTATGAATGTTGAAAGATTGTCAAAAAACTTTGGACGACTTCAACAACAATCATGTTCTTGAACCAAACAATGTATTCACTTTAAAAAGGTGCGGAAATGTGAACCCATGTTGGATGATTATCAAAGAGATTTGGATGACCTACACAATGTTCATGTTCTTTAACCAAACAATATAATCATTTTGAACATGTGTGTAAAGGTGAAAAGGATGTTGCAAAGTTATCAAGGAACCGTGGAAGACCTTGGCAAAGTTCATGTTATTCACCCAAACAATGCATTCATTATGACAACTTGTCAAGATGTGAAAACGACGTTGAAAAAATATCAAGGAGCCTTGGAAGACCTTGACAAAGCCCATGTTATTGACCCAAACAATGCATTCACTTTGACAATTCGTGGAGATGTCAAAAAGATGTTGAAAGACTATCAAGGAGCCTCGGAAGACCTTTACAAAGTTCATGCTTTTGACCCAAACAATGCATTCATTTTGACAATTCGTGGAGATGTCAAAAAGTTGTTGAACGACTATCAAGGAGCCTTGGAAGACCTTGACAAAGCTCATGTCCTTGACCCAAACAATGCATTCACTTTGACAACTCGTGGAGACGTCAAAAAGGTGTTCAAAGACTATCAAGGAGCCTTGGAAGACCTTGACAAAGCTCATGTTTTTGACCCAAACAATGCATTTGCTTTGCTAATTCGTGGAGATGTCAAAAAGATGTTGAAAGACTATCAAGGAGCCTTGGAAGACCTTGACAAAGCTCATGCTTTTGACCCAAACAATGCACTCACTTTGACAATTCGTGGAGGTGTCAAAAAGGGATTGAAAGACTATCAAGGAGCCTTGGAAGACCTTGACAAAGCTCATGTCCTTGACCCAAACAATGCATTCATTTTGACAATTCGTGGAGATGTCAAAAAGGCATTGAAAAACTATCAAGGAACCTTGGAAGACCTTGACAAAGCTCATGTCCTTGACCCAAATAATGCATTCATTTTGACAATTCGTGGAGATGTCAAAAAGATGTTGAAAGACTATGAAGGAGCCTTGGAAGACCTTGACAAAGCTCATGTTTTTTACCCAAACAATGCATTCGCTTTAACAATTCGTGGAGATGTCAAAAAAGAATTGAACAACTATGAAGGAGCTTTGGAAGACCTTGACAAAGCTCATGTTGTTGACCCAAACAATGCATTCATTTTGACAATTCATGGAGATGTGAAAAAAGAATTGAACAACTATGAAGGAGCTTTGGAAGACCTTGACAAAGCTCATGTTGTTGACCCAAACAATGCATTTAGTTTGATAATTCGTGGAAATGTCAAAAATGTGTTGAAAGATTATCAAGGAGCCTTGGAAGACCTTGGCAAAGCTCAAGTTCTTGAACCAAACAATGTATTCACTTTGATAATTCAAGCTAATGTGAATTGGAATTTAAACAATTATGATGTTGCATTGAAGACCTTGGATGAGGCTAATGTTTTTCAACCAAATGATGATACTATATTAAAAACTCGAAAGTGGTTGAAATGGATCTTAGATAAATATCAACCTACAATTGACTCCCTACAATGTAAATCAAATATTCAAGCTTTTACATATAATGAATTGGAATTTGAAAAATGTTTAGGGAAAGGAGCATTTGGGGAGGTGTATAAAAACAAATGGAAAAATATCAAGATCACAATTAAAGTTTTAATATGGAGTGGCTCCCATAATGAAGGTGCACAAAAATCTTTCATATCAGAAGTTCTTACTTTGGGATCAATTCAACATATAAATTTGGTTCGACTATTGGGTTATTGTACTGAAGGCTCGAAACATGTGTTGGTGTATGAATACATGTCAAATTCATCTCTTGACAAATGGATTTTAAATGACAATCTTTTGGATTGGGACAAACGAATGTACATCATTATCGGAATTGCTCAAGGATTGGCATACTTGCATCATCAATGTAATCCAACTATTGTCCACCTTGACATCAACCCACAAAATATCCTTTTAGACAAAAATTACACCCCAAAATTGGGTGATTTTGGGTTGGCCAAAATTCTAGATGGCTCGAATGAAAACATGGTATGTGCCCATGACCATTTAAAAAATATTTTATTGAATATGTTTATATTCAGTGAAAATGTGAACCTTGCAAATTTGAACGGTCATGTTTCATAACTTGCCAATTTCATGTATCTCTTGTTATAGGTCATTGAATAAATGTGACAATATTTAAGAACCTAAAATAAATATTTGAAAAACATTTCATGTAAATATTCAAGAAAAAAATTGTATATATGTCCAAATAATGACAAAAGGCCTAATTTTTTTATTTAAAGATAAATTATGGTTTTTTATTGGTATTGAACCATATTAAAGGTGGGTTTTCTAAACTTCAACATGCATATTGAATGCATGGAAAATCCATGAATTATTGATTACATTGTTTGGCAAATTCAAATTTAGATTACATTGGCTTCAACTTTTACACCGGGAAAAAGGGGATATATAGCTCCAGAGATTTTCACTTCAAAAGAAACATCACCAAAGAGTGATGTATATAGCTTTGGAGTACTATTGATCCAACTTGTCAATGAAATACCATTCATCCTAGATGGATATGAAATTGACATTCACCATTTTATCAAATGGGCACAAAAGGTTCACGTGCAAAAAGATGGATTTAAAGATATTATTGACTATGTTGTAATCAATAATTCAATTGTGGGGTTCAACCATAATGAAGCCAAATTGATTTTGCAAATTTCCCTTAAATGCATCCAGGTAACCTTTTTGCCAAGTCTTTTATCAAAATCATTAAATTTGTGGTCAAAAATATTTAAATTACTGAAAATCATGGATTCCGTGAAATATTTGAATAAACTTTAAATGCATTAAATTGGATTGTTCAATGAATGCAAAACCTTAAGAAGATTTGCATGTATTGGTACATTCAAAAACCTATATTTCACTTGGAAGTCCTTTAGACCATTTGCATGTTCAATATATATATAGGCAAAGAATATCCTAGTAATTTCAAAGTCGATAAAATTATGATGTTGAATAGGTTGGTTTGAACTTTGTTTTTAAAGGATATGTTCAAATTGTATCATTGAATATTGAAACATGAACATACAATCCCGTATTATGATAGAATGTCATCATGGTTTGATTGTAATGTATAACAATTATATAATAAACATCTAACTTTTATGACTTTTTTTTTCTTATAGGAAGAACCAAATCAAAGACCAAAAATGAAAGAAGTTTTGCAAATGTTGGAAAAATTGAACAAAAAGGAAGGTGCAAGGTCTACCACAACAATTGTTCAAAATTTATTCAACATATTGAGGAAAAGGTTTGCTTTATTTTCAATCAATTGACCTCCATTTTCAAGTGACAAGTTTTACTTGAAGCTAGGTAATTAAAATGAATGTAAAGTCCACTATCAATTTGTCTTGTCCTACCAAAATAGATTTTGGTGGTTGGAATTTATTTTGAATGGAATGGAACAATGTTTTTTATGATCTTTGTGTACTTTCACTTTTCAATTTCATATAGGAGTGAAATGGGGTTTGGTGTTTCAAGAATATTCACTAGTAGAAAACCTTTTTTTCCCAATTACATTTCCAACTCCTCTTCAACTATAATTTTTAGTTGAAAACAATAAACTAAGTTAGAAAATATTATTTGCAATTGAAAACCTTGGCAGTCAACAAGTACAAGTTAAATGCAACATTCCAATTGAAAACATTAACCACATGTCAACACCACATCAATCACCATTTCAAACCATTTTAATTGTGAATGACATTGATTGTTATAATTGAAAATCATTTTCAACTTAAACAACATGGTGGATGAACTTCATCTAATGACATTTCATGATGTCATCAATTTTATATTTCAATATTAAAATAAAAAATAAAATTATATGAAAATTCAATTTAAGAAATGGGGATATTTTGACACATGGATTAAGGAGATTGTGACACATGGAAATGATCAACTTTTCAAAATTAAATATTGTTGATACATAACATTAATCTAGATTATCCATCTTGCATCTAATAAGATTTTGACATGTGGACATAAACTTTATATTTTAGTAGGCCTACTTACCTACTTACTTGATTAAATTTAGGTACCTATCTAAGTAGGTAGGTAAAATATTTACTGACCTACCTAAACTTAACTAAGTAGGTAACTAAACTACCTACCCATTGAAACTTGTTTACTAAATAAATTAATTTAAAATAATCCTATTTTATTTTTTAATTTAGTTTTAGGGTCAAACCATTTTGATTAGCTCATCCCAAGTACCATTTGTTTTATAAAAGTGGTTGGTCCATTTAGTTATATAATTCTCAAACTTGAAACATGTGACAAATAATATGGGACAAACATTTTAGTTATGTCTTAGTTGCAACTACTAGGATAAACATGTTGATATCTTAAGGACAAAGATTTATAAATGTTTGCACCTTTTTCTTTCTTCTATTGGAGCTCAAAATCATTTTATAGCCCTTCATTTGGTGTATTCTATGCAACAAAAATCGTTCAAATTGATGAAGGAATGAACAAGATATGTCTTTTCCAAGTGAAGGGGGTCATGGCATGTTGTGGGTTGGCACATATGACCATTTCTCATTTTAGAGCTTAAGATGTTTAGATGTCACTTTATTGTCTTTGTACTTCAAAAGGTTTTGTAAAGTTGTAGATGGCACATGCAATGCAAAAAAAATTGTTCAAATCGATGAAAGAATAAGCAAGATATGCCTTTTCCAAGTGAAAGGGATCATGGGCATGATGTGGTTGGCACATATGATTAGTTTGAATTCTAGAGCTTAACATCTTTGAATGTCACTCTATTGTCTTTTCACTTCTAGAAATTTTTGTAAAGCTTCAAATTGCACATCTAATGCAAAAAAAATCGCTCAAACCAATGAAGGAATGAGTAAGATATGCCTTTCCAAATGAAGGGGTCATGGGCATGATGTGGTTGGCACATATGTGCCCAATTTGAATTCTGGAGCTTAAGATCTTTGGACATCACTTTATTTCTTTTGCACTTCCAATTTTTTTGTAAAACTTCAAATGGCACATCCAATGCAACAAAAATCATTCAAATCGATGAAGGAATGAACAAAATATGTTTTTTCTAAATGAAGCGGGGCATGGGCATGTGGGTTGGCACATATGTCCATTTTGCATTATGGTGCTTAAGATCTTTGGACATCACTTTATTGTCTTTGCACTTGAATTTTTTTTTGTAAAGCTTCAAATAGTGTTTCCATAGTTTTTTAAATTGTTCAAAACAAACAAGATATGAGGAAGATATGAAATTTGAAAATAAAGGGGTCTAAATGTTTTTTTTTCCTTTGAACAAGCTCATCCTCTTCTTGCTTCTTTATTTTTGGAATTTCAAGAAGTATTGTAAATTTTCAGTTGGTTAACATGCGGTCATGAAATGTTTTTAAAAAAAACAAGAAACTTCAAAAATATGGTAAAGGTTTGGTGATAGGTGTGTCTACCCTATCCATTAGTTATGTTATACTAACCTAATCCACCTACTAGCTATACTAAATATTAAACATAGAAAAATCTAACAAATATTAAAACCTATTATCATCATTATTATATATTTATAATTATAATAACGAGTAATATTGATATCTTATTTTATTTTGCTATATATAAACTATAATTGTATTAGTTAAAATTTTCAAATAATATTACTAATATTCATGATATATTTATTATAATTTAAGTCATTATTTATAGTTAATCATATAATTGATGTTAGTAATCATATAAAATAATACATAAGTTTGATATTTATAAATAAATATTCATTTTATGATATCTTGCCAAACATTAATGGTAAATATGGTCATTAATATTGTGCATAATAATAATCAAATTTTATAAAAATATAATACATATAATCAATTATAATATTAATATACATTAATGTTAATACAAATCATATTTATAATTGAATATTAGTTATATGAAGTAATTTTAAATTATAATTTTATTAGTGAATAATGGTTGATAATATTATTAATATGGACAATGATTTATAATTTACACATAATAATATATATATATATATGTTATATTAATTTAGGTGAGATATAATAACATATATATGTGTGTGTGTGTGTGTGTGTGTGTATAACAGTAAGTAGGTACTTATTAACTAACTATAACTTAAACCTACTTAGTTAATAGCTACCCATTAAGTACCTATTAAGGACCTAGCTACTTAGTACTCTAAGTACACACTAATTAAGTACCTAACTATTAATTGGGTAAGTAACTAGGTAGGTATCTACTTGCTAGTAATTAATAGGTACCTAATATAGGTATGACCTATTATATTTACAAATAGTCCATATAGTTGGAAAATAGTCACATCAAAGTTACAATTAATACATTAGTCTGAAATTATGTTTCATCCATATAATTAGCATTTATCATCCATGCCCATGTTGTCACCAAAGTAGTTGGACATGGGACGCATCTTGGGATGTCGTCATTCTCACAATCGAAACTTCAACTATAATTCAATTGTAACACCTATGGATACCAAGAATATTTCGTGACTATCCCTTTAGTTAAGACTTGGGTTTGATTGTCTACTAAAATATTTAACATTTCAAATTGCTTGGTAGGACCAAATTATTTAATTAAATAAATAAATAAATTTAGTTGAGACAGTTGAAAATGACATGCAATTGAAAATAATATTATGGTTGAAAAAAGGGGGTTTTCTACTAATGATTTGGAACATTTGTTTTCCTTCACTTTGTGCAAATAAAGAAGATTCATTACATGTTACACATTGCATCATATCATTATTATCTTTTGGCCCAAATCCATTTATATCAAGTTTATTTCAACATACATGTCTTGTCATTGACATATGAACATGTGTTGTTTAGTTAGGTTTCATGTGGATGTGTTAACATTTTACAAGAGATTATTAACAAAGGAATAAATGTTGATGCAAAAAATGGGAATGGAAAAGAACCTTTGATTTAACATGTGAAAATAATAATGATGGAGTTGTATTATTCATGGTATTCAATCTCCTTTTTACTCCTCCCAACTTTTTTTTTTGGTTTCAAAGATCATGACTTGTACAGATTTGTGTGATTTTTTGCAATTTTGCAAATATGATATAAAAGTTGCATGTACATAAATGATAAAAAGGAAAAAGGAAAAAATTTGAAAATGTGTTTGAAACCAATGTTGGCAAGATTAGACATATTCAAGTCTAGGTTCTCAATTAGGTTATAGAGTATAAATGAACCAAAGGTTCAAATAGAATGTCATGAACATGAAAATTATCACAACCATGGGTTTTCCATGTTATGTAAGAAGATGGAACCAAAAGAAAATTATAATCCAATCACACAACACAATAATATAAAACAAACTAATGAAACATGCCAAAACAATTTCATGTCATTGACCTATTTCCTTGTTGATATTTTTGACATGTTGGAAGATCCACATGTCCATGTCAAGACACAAAATGCTCCAATAAAGGGTCATAAACATCAAATAATCAAATAGATTAATATACATTCTTTTTTTTTAAAAATCATATTTGTTTTTTGTTTTCAAAAGTTTGCCAAAGTATAAGAAATTTGGTGGAATTCACACTTGAAACCAAAAAAAATGTTGAATTTTCCCAATTTTTTTGTCAAAGAATATGAAATGTCACTCAAAAATACATTGAAGCCATGCCATAGTGTGCCATATTTCACCATAGTTTTGTTGTCAATTGTTGTGTGGTAACCAAAATTACCGATGACCAAAATAATTTTGATCGTCAATGGTAATGGTGATTGAATGTTGTTTTGGTTGCCATAGAATTTGGGGTGACCGAATGGCGCAAGCTTTGGTCACCCTCAACATTACTTCAAAAAGCCTGATATGGGTTTTGACCTAGGTTGACTTGACATGACGTTGGGCAACGTCAACAACCAAAAACACACATGCGATAACCTTATCATGCACATGTTAAATGACAACCTAACTGACGCACTCCCAACTCCTTGAAGGATTCAAATGTGAGTCCCAAATAGAAAACAATGGAAGAGTAAGGAGTCGGGGCACGTTCCCTGGCTCCCAACATTTTGGAGGGGTAGAGGGGCGTGTTGGAGCTTCGGGATGGGACTAGGAAGAGTTGACAAACTTCACTCACTCACACGGGCCTGCACAAAACCAACACAAGGTGGTTAGTGCATAGTTGGAGTACCTTTGGTGCTAAGATGAGCCACAGGCAACACGGATACACAAGACTCACCATGGCCTGGACTTAGGGGAAGCCACCACCTTCCCCCTTATAATATACTCTGCACCCCTCCACGGGGCCCACATCCAAATTGCCAAGGTTGGGACTCCCGCGACTTTGGGGCGCCATAACTTTGCGTGAAGACCTCTAATTGAGATGAGGTTTAAAGCAAAGTTATAACTTTCATCGGTATGTCACATGCCATATGCACGCCCGGAAATCGGGTCGATTCCTGATTTTTAGTGGTTCAGAATCAAATTGCCAATTTGACTCTCGACCCTTCTTTTGGCCATAACTTGTGTTTCAGATGTCCAAATGGGTGATGCGAGCCCACTTTAGATATTTGCATTTCAAGAGCTTTCCATTGATATAAAGAACTCCTCAAGCCATTGAGTTTTGACCCCTGAACTCGCCCTTTGAAAATTCGGGAGTCCATCGGGAGTCCAACTCCCAAAGTGGAATTCCCTTGAGGTGTGAGGGTTCGTTCCCTCACACTTTCTCACACTCTCGAGAGTATGTTGTGTGATTCCTAGCTTCCTTCTTGGCCCGCAACCTTGCAAACCCTTGTTTTGGTCACGAGCCCAAGGCTAGGGTTTTGACATTAACATTCATAAGAGAGGGGACAAAAAAAACCTTTATTCAAAAAAATGTTGATTTGATTTAACAAGTTGAATAGATGCAACCTAAAGTGGCTCACTTTTGTGATGAAATGGTGTTTTTTCCTTGGGTACCCTTTATTCAAATGCATATTGTGATTAATATATCGATAGATTTATTAATTGAGATTTAGATTTAGACTAATATCTCCATTATGAAAAGAGTTGTGTGGTTATTTACTGATAAAATATTCATTTGTTAATAAATTTAAACTTTTGATGTTGAAAAATGTGGACTGGTCGTCTAACTAAAACATCACAAAATGGAAAAAATTATATTGATTCACATTCCAAATTTGTTATTGGGACTCAATATATAATGTAATACAAAATGATAAGCTCATATGAAGAATCCTTTCTTTGAAAACCTTAACCATTTAATAATTAGGGACTTTTAAATGGTTAAAATTTGACCATATTTTCACAAGTTCATATGAATTGCAATTTTTTTGTTTGTGTTAAATTTCCTTGTCCCAAAAGCATATTTTTTGAAAGTTTTAGATGGGGCATTATTCCTTTGGACTTTGTGGGTTTTCTTTTTAGGACTTCCAAATCAAAAAATGACACTAAAGCTACATTAAATACAAGTTTTCACATAGATTTGGAAAGGTTTGTAGGTGATTGAACATGTATTATTTAAATATTAAAATGATAAATTTAAAAATAATAATAACCATGTTCATTTGAATCATTTTAAAGAATTTTGTATGGACTTGTAGGGAGTGTAATTTCTATTGATATTGAACCACCATGGCTAGCATCTACATAATTATGAAGGGCTGTCACATCTTCATGATTGCCATAAACCCAAATTAAAGATATTAATTGAGTTACAAAAAAATTATGTCTCAAAAAAAAAATTGGGTATTATACCCAAATTCCCTTTTACCATAGGCTTAACCAAAGCCAAACTATTTGGCATACAACATAACTTGTGTATGGCCCTCTTGATTGTAAATTAATCCATGAAATATGATATAATTTTAGTTCCAAATCATAATTTGAGATGGTCAAGAAATGGTTTTTACAAGTTTCATATGGTACATCATAGAACTAGTAAGTGTCACAAAAACTATCATTCCTAAAATTGAAGACCAATTTTTTTCAATTGTTTTGTTCCACATAATAAAGTGAGGTGAACATCACTCGTTGTGTAACACTTTAAGTGAGTGAAAGTTGCAATGAAGGAAGGGGGGGGGGGATGCATGCCTAAATATATAAATGCATGATAAAAAAATGTTGCATCATAAATCACAATTTATTTGATAAAAACATAATTATCATATTTTCCATTCTATTGTTAATAAGTTCATTTAGCTATGTAATTGATTTATTAAATAGGTTAGGGTTTAGGTAGTAAGTGTAATTAAATAATTAGACAGGCTATGCATTTAATGTATTACATAGGCAATAAGTAGGATAGGTACTACATAGCAAGTTAGTTGTATCTATGTGGGTTAAGTAATGAGTATTTTATCATGTTGATATATGTGATATTTGTTGGATTAATTATTATATTAAGTAGGCAATGCAATTTGTGACCCATTTCATATCATACATTTAAATTACATTTTTGGGGTATAATTATGATTTAATATAAGAAATTTTATATAATATAGTTTCTTAAATCAAATAAATGTTTTAAGATGTGAAAAAATATAAATTTTTTTGACGTAATTTTTTTATTATAATTTAAAATAGAACTTAAGGTATTTTACATGTAAAAATAATAAAAAACACAATTCCATAAAATCAATTAATTATATGGCATTAATCAATATTTAGAAATTAAAATTTTACCATTAAAATTAATCTTTTATATCATAAATATAGTTAATAAAAAATTATATTTTTATTATAATTTATTTAAGAGTCATTTATAAATATTATCTGTGAATAAATTATATATCATACATTTTAAGTTTTGATCACCATTACAGCATGTGAAAATTAAGTTGGTGACCAAAATATTTCAAAGTGCTATCAATCATTATTATTTAGTTGTTGAATGAAAAATTTCAATCACCATCTAGATAATTAAGATATGTGGCGATTGAAAATTTTTGGTCACCATGGTGGACATTGAATTTGAGTACAACCAAAAATATTTTATCATGATGGGAGGCAATTCAATTTTTTTGGTCATTTTGGTGATGGGTTCAAATTGTGATTGAAAATATTTAGTTACCATCTAACGATTGTGGATTGTTAATGCATGTTGGTTGTTAGATGTCAACCAAATGTTTCAATCATTAAGCAATTTACCACCTTTTCAATAACATATCACAAATTTAACATTTCACAATTGAATAATGGAAATCGTGCATAATTTATTCATTCATAGTTCGTATGTTCAACGCATTCATATTGTGCATTCAAAACACATTTGAAACGTGGATTTATAGGAGGATGAAAAGTTGGTGTGACAATCATTCATTCATAGGTTCATACTTCATCTATCATCACATTTACCCATGTGTTAAACATATTTTCAATGCCTGATATTTGTGTGTAGAATGTACAAACCTATGAATGAATGAATTTTACACAATTTTCATTATTAATTCATCGCATGTTAAATTTGTGTTGTTCTTAAATAATTGTTTTACTCATTTTTTTAAATCTTAATAACCTTTCAACCAGTTTTAAATTTGTAAAACTAAATGTTTACAATAATTTCACACAACAATGTTTTTGTATTTTTAACAAAAATAACCAAAACCAGAGCCAATCCATAAAATCTTGATTTTTTACCCGAAATCCATCCCAATGATGGTCGCTAAATGGTAAATGCTAATTTTTTTCAACTTTTCATATTTTTATTTATAAACTTTAACATATTGTCATTGTAATTAACATATTATATACACTAATAAAACTATATGTTATAAAAATCAAATCTATCAAAATGATAAACAACCCATATTTGTACCATAGTAAATTCTATAGTAAACTAAAAGCAAAATTCAAAGCAATCTGGAATGGAAAACATAAATAAAAATTAAATACCAAGTTTCATCATTTATTTTCTCCATCAAAGCACATGCTTATAGCTCTAGCATGAGTTCTTTTGAAAAAAAAACTACAACAACATGTAATGCTTCAAAATCCAAATTCCTCCAAAGTTATTCCCAATTTCTTGCCATAAAACCAATTCAAATTACATGAGTTCTTTTGTCCTATAATCAATTTTGCCCCATTTTGCCCTATAATGGCAACACAAATTTTCCCTTAACAATCATTCAACATCCTTTTGATATGTCCACAAATGTTTGAAGTAATTGCATTGTTTCATTAAAAAAACATTAGTTTTTTCAAGGTCCTCCAAGGTTATTTGATAGTCTTTCAATGTCTATTTGACATCTCCATGCATGGTCACAATGAACACATTATTTGGTTCAAGAATATGAGCTTTGTCAAGGTCTTGCAAGGCTTTTTGATAATCTTTTAACATCCCTTTGACATCTACACACTTGCTCAAATTGCACGTATTGTTTGGTTAAAAAACATGAACTTTGTCAAGGTTTTCCAAGGCTTCTTGATAATCTTTCAACTTTGTTTTGATATTTCCATAGATGATCAAAATGAATGCATTGTTTGGTTTAATAATTTAAGCATTGTCAAGGTCTTTCAAAGTTCCTTTGACATCTTTTTGACATTTCCACATTTCCTCAAAGTGAATGCATTGTTTGGCTCAAGAACATCCTTAAGAACATCAATGTCGACAAGGTCCTCCGATGTTCCTTGATAATCCCCCAACATTTTTTTAACATTTTCACAATTTCTCAAAATGAATGCATTGTTTAATTCAAGAACATTGGCCTTGACAAAGTCTTCCAATATTTTTTGATAGTCGCCCAATATCCTTTTGATATTTCCATGAAATGTAAATGTGAATGCACTATTTGGTTCAAGAACATGAACTATGTCAAGGTCCTACAAGGCCCTTTAATAATCCTTTAATTTCCTTTTGACAACTCCTA
>Ga0209208_10006000_pt1 | contig 16820 bp, 14 predicted proteins | sample S1TSphfallax_3_FD_187694 | JGI IMG/M metagenome (GOLD analysis project Ga0209208, IMG submission 187694) | Host-associated microbial communities from peat moss isolated from Minnesota, USA - S1T2_Fd - Sphagnum fallax MG (SPAdes) (version 2) | ecosystem: Host-associated > Plants > Peat moss >...
CAAAGGCTTAGTTATTATCATAGAAGCATTTTGTATCTATTAAGTCTTCCATAAAATCATATGGGCCATGTGGTAAGAGAAAATGGGGATAAAAAATAAGAATTGCCACTTGATGAGCAACCCAAAAATAGTACCTAAAATAGTTTAATAATTTACTGGATATATGCATTGTTCCATTTTGTGTTCCTAAGATACCCATAGAAAATAGAATTAAATTTTTGCCAAAAACAAAGTTGAATAGGTTCAGTTCTATTCAATGTTTTGCCCATTTGAATTATTAGACACCGTTTCTGAAAGAACATCAATCAAAGACTGGGTATCCAATGTAAAAAAAAATTCAAAACATCAGCAAAGCACTACAAAATTGTGCATAAACACACGATTTGATAGTCCCATAAGCAATTACAAAATCCCCCATCAATCATGCAGATCCTCTACATTTTCACTTATAATTGGAATATCAACATGAAGAATCATACCCCATTTTGATTGATTGCAAAGGCAACTTCTGTTCATTGCAAAGACTTTCATGAGAATCGATCCCTGCAATGAGGAAAAACCAGAACAGGGCAAAAGAGTTAAAAAAAAAGAAGAGGTATAGGGTTACTATAGATGTGATATGGTTCCAACATGCGAAGTCAAAATAACACATGATGCACAAAATTAGAACCATTTTTCTATATGTATATATATTAAGTTGATAACAGAAAGGCCTCATTAGATACTAAAATCTCATGAATTACATTTCGGTCTGATTACTCACAATGCAACACTATAATATTTTTCTTTTTTGTGATTTTCAGGAGGGTAGAACATTTCTATCGTTTGAAGCTACTCTATTACTTCACACATTGTAACAATATAACAGGGTCTGCAATTATACTTGGAAGTTTAGGGGTTCACTTCCTGTTGTGACCAAACACTGTTAGCATCATCATCTGACTGTTTTGCCAAAAGCTTGAATATGATGCGGCGCCCCTTCTTTGCATCATAGTAATCCACCTACAATCACCAAAAATAATTTGAGTTAAAACTGTGTATGTGTGTGCTTGTGCACACCAGGCCAAGTCAATTACAAGGAGAAAAAAGGATCTGCTAATGGTCTACAAACACGCTCTTTTACACACATTCTATTGCAATTAACAGACTAAAATCTACTTAAGCTCATACACAATGTATTTTAAGCCTGGAGGAGCAATATCGATAAACTAAGTTGCTTGAGAATGTGCAGTTGAGAAACTGGAGATAAGAGCTGGCACAGAATTGCAGAACATTATTGACAAATTAATTGTTCACCAGCCTTGTGGCCCATGCTTTCATACCCATCCATGGAATTGAGAATACATGGAAGTGGCATTACAAAGCAACATGAAGTATACCTCTTTTGGGTCAAGGGTGAGAACACAAAAATTATCAAGTGGCCCCTGGGAAGAATCTAATTTGGGTAGTTGAATCTCTGAGGTCTTTGGGTGGCCTGGATAAGGAGACCCAAAGCTTGCCCTTAACCTTGGTGAACTGTCAAACCATGCTTTCTCCCTCAACTGAACATGTGCCACCATCCAACTTTTGTAAGACCTCATTAGAAACCAAGTTTAGACATGCATATCTGATGATATCACCATTTTGCCTTGAACTATACATAGCCATATCCTCTTGTAAAAGTCTTAAATTCTCTATTGAAGTTGGTGGATGGTTGAAGTTGTGGGGAAAACTGACTGCTTTCTTTAAAGGATCTGATTCTGTGCTGCTGATAAGCTCCAAGATGCCATTGATCCGGAACTGCTCCCATGACTCACTGAAGTAGTAACAAATCTGCAGACCATTTCCAACTTGTAATAAGTGCAGTCTTTCTTAGATGAGATGTATATTGTTTCATAGCAACGAGTAAACAGCATTGAAAAAAGGCAATTGTTGAATGCTCACTGAGAACTTCCAAGATAATTTCCTAAGATAGTGGGGGAATTGGGATATAGAAGACAATGATCAAATGTGCTCACAAAGGGTATTAGAAAACAAGGCCCTCAACATCAAAATACCTCACCAAATGGACAGTGCTTCATTTCTTCAACCTGCACTACACAAGAGGACAACCAATCAAGCTTCCCATCCACCAAATGATCTTTCCCAATGCAAAGTGTCACATGCACTACTCTATAGAGCAACAATGCAACAAACATACAAAAGGGTGCAGTTACCTGCCTTTTGGGAGCGGAAATCTGTGGTGAATTGCACCTTATCAGTGCCATCTACAAATCCTCTGCATTGCAAACCTAAGCACATCACAACATATTCACAAGGAATAATAGTCCTCAAGAACAAAGAAGAAGACAATGAATCAGCTACTTATGGAACCTCTCTAGTGAAATATGGTTTCTCCTCCACCCTCTAATAGGCCCAAAGCTTCCTCCTCAGAAACTTCAGACATTGACAATGGAATAACAGACTATACAAGAAATCCATGCCGGGGTTCATTGCCTAGGAATGCAAAGCAAATAGGGTGAAGCAGGGATCAGAGAGAATTATGATTCTTTCCATGATATTGATACATATTGTGATGCATGTCTGTTTGTGTACAGGCTACACCTGAAAACAAGAGTCCGGTTGGCTGGCCTGCCATCAGCTCTCACAGTTGCCTGAACACATCATGACCATGATCTCAGATGTTCCCACATTCATGATCATGACTGTGGACACTGTGAGACATTTCTCTCACTACATGTAGCTGGAGAAAAAACACATCAAGCACGCAATGAGCATTTGGGTTTCAAACACATAAAACCCATTGCAAGAAGGTAGCAGCAGCTGCCACAAGCCTGCCATATGAAGATGGAATTGGAGATCCATATGAAGATCATATATATTGATGGATCAATTTTGCAGGGTTTGAGGAGATGGACAGCAAGAGTAGTACCAGCTGCAGGTGCTGTGTATGCTTCAAATGCTTATGACTCTGAAGTGCACTTTGCAAAATCTCCCTCCATGATCCAAGACTTGCCATGACTCTTCTTTGCTTTCCTTCAGTCGTCAATCCTTCTGTGAAAACTCCAATCTGAACAACAACAACAACAACAAAACAAAACAAACAATTCAAACAAACAATCCAGCCTCAAAGTGAGTTTGCATGCTCTAGAAATCCTGAGAAACACATGTGCTTTACAGAAGAAGAAACTGCTGCATGTAAAAAACAACCATGAGGAGAGACAAAGGATTGCAAACTGGGTGAGGACTTGCACCCCTCTCAAAGTTTAAGGTATTCAATCGTGTTTTCTTCTTCTTCTTCTTCTTCCAGAACCTGGTGCAACAGATCGAGTCTACGTGTTGAGAATTCAGATTTTCCGAGATAGGCGAAAAAAGTCGCTAGCAAAGAAACGAGTCTTCCGTCCTCCGCAGATCAGAACAACTTTCTCAAGAGAAAAAAACACACGCCAGATCTCTCTTCTTCGAACTGCAACTGTGCTGTTACAGGACCAGAGACCGGGTGTTCTTTCTGTCGAACTGAGAAAACTCCTACTCTACTTCACAATCGCAGCAGCTCTGAAGACCTTTGGAGACAAATTGAATGCAATGCTTTCTTCATCCAAGGGGGACACGAGGACGGCGAATAGGCAGTCTGAGGGGAAACGCGGCAAAGACGAACACGAGCAGATCGAACGCGAGAGAGAGCGAAGAGAGAGAGAGAGAGAGAGAGAGAGAGAGAGAGTTGTGCTTAGCGCTGCTTCTTCTACAGCTGCAATGGCATTCTCCCGTTTGCAATCCGCAAGCATGGTGGCAGGCTTCTCAGCTCTCTCTGCCTGGTGAGCACTCCTCTCTACCTTTCCCACTCTTGTTTTCCCATGCAAACTCGGCAGCAGCAGCAGCGCATGATGATCATCACTTCCCTTATGTTTGTGTCTTCATCGTTCTCACCCGTCTTGCACTTTCTGGGATTCCTGTGCTGCTTCATCAGATTTCTCCCTTCAACTTCTTCCTCTCCAATTTCGTTTTCTTCTCTCTCTCTCTCTCTCTCAATCTAGGGTTTTGATTGACTGTGTGTAGTTAGATCAATCATTTGGAAGACTACTGAGCTCAAGGAGGTCCTCACTGACTGGTGTGTATTTCAGCAGAATCCTTTGGCAAAGGAATTTTCTGTTAGTGTGAGCACTGATAATTGAAGAAAATTTTCTGGATTTTGTTGTGGGGGTGGGGGGAAGAAGGTATGGGTTCATGTTTGGGAAGGAAACAGCAAGGAAGGAGCTTGTAGACAAGATCAATGAGCTGAAGGACACCATTCACAAGCTTCAGAGTGGCAACTGATGATTCAACAGACCATATACCCTCATGTAAGCACATCTTTCATGCTGCAGGATTTTGGGTCTAGGGTTTAGGGTTTAGGGTGCAATGAAGTGAGAAAGAAAAATCTCATCTGATCCTGTCCTTCTGTGCTCCCTGACCATGCTCATCCTGACAGCAGGGTTTGAGTTATGCTGTCAAGATTAGGAGATGGGGATATTTGGATTGTTGGTTGGAGTTTGGAAACCTCCCAATTCCTTTTTGAATATGTAGTTGTGGATCCTCTTGGTTTGAGAAGCAAGCACAATTGAAAGACAGGATATGTGTAAATCTCTTGCCTGCTGAGCTACATATTATAAATTCAGTACACTCTCCTATCTGTTATCTTGTGGAACTTTTTTTTCCAATGGACTATAAGAGTGATTTGTCTTCTCTACAACTACTTTCTCTGAACATCCTTCCAATGGACAAGAAGAGCTTTGGTTATAAATGGAAAGAGGGAGGCAGCAACAGTTATTAAGGATATAGTGGTTTACATTGCTTCACATGTTTAGTCTAGTGGTGCTTGCAGCAACAATTTGGACTCATGAATTCAATGGGACACATCCTGCAGCAATGCCCCTTTTTCCTGACACCTTGATTTTGCCCTGATGCTTCCTCACACTCGTCTTGATGATTGAATGTGTTTTCTCAGTGGGTTTTTGTCACACAACTCAGTAAGAACTGCATCCTCTTTCTAAGTGTGGTGTATGTTTCAGTGCCTGTATTTAAGACACAATATGCAGCACTGATCTGTCAAGGTTCACTTTGGGTTTTCTTGCACACTTATTATCTTCACAATGAGACTTCTATTTCCTCTGAATCACCTTGCATTTGTGCTCTTTGTGACTGATGTGTTCGTAACACCCATTTACTGCTCTTGGCCTATCTGAATCCAAGGTTATAGGTTTGAAATCAATGGGTCTTGTGAGGGGGCCAAGCTTTGTTTTGATCTTGAATGACAGGCTACAGAATATGTCCTTGACTATGCTTCCCTCCTGCCTGCCTCTCTCTCTTTCTCTTCTCCCTGTTTCTGTTTCTTCGTCCTTCTGGCCATGGATGTGTATAGCCACAATGTTAGCATGATATGACTACAATTGGGGCCAATTCTTTACACTTGAATATCAATCCATTTGACAGTATTTCTCCATAAATTTTACTGTTTGTTTTGATTGTGATTCTGTGTACACGAAGATCAGTAAACTGGAATTGAACATTTAAAATAGTGCAACTTATTGCTTTGGCTTATGACAACTTTATACTTGCTCTTGGTTTTTCTAGTTTGGAGTATTCCATGGCTATTCAGTTATATTGTATTTGTTGTTTCTCTACTTGTCTGATACGCAACTCGTTTCCTCGTGGTGTTTAGGCAGGATTTTGGACTTTGTATTTTCCAGCACACAATGCTTCAACTATGTACTGCAGTAGGTCTTGGTGGTGCTTCTGCAAGCAAATTGTAAAGTGATTCTAACATCATGCACTTTGCCAAAAAATTTCAGCTTCAGAGGGTGAAAATTCTGTGCTTCAAGGGGGCAAGATTGTAGACTAGATATCAGGCCTCCTTATATTAGACTTTGATATTACTAGCAGATTGAAGTATTCAGAAGAAAATGGTTTTGTCATTCAGACACCCCTCAAAGATGAAGCAGCTCAATCACATATATGTTCGGTTATGTATGTTAAGTGAGAAGATTTGAGAACCCTTTTTGCAGTCCCAATTTTAGTTTCATAAGTGAGGTGAAAAAAGAGTAAATAATCATACAGGGTCACATACTGATGAGTGAGCGCTGGTTGAAATTCTCTTAAGTAGTAGTAAAATGCTCTGTACATCATAAGGTTGCTGAAGTGCAGCCTTCAAAGTGAATGAAAAGTGTGCTTTCAAAACTTTCAAAGTGTGTTGCATCTCATGCTAGATGAAATCTCCAACAGCAAAACTCAACCATAATGTTGGATAGTACTAATCCAAAAATCCTCTAGATCATACTTTGATGCTGATATATTTGAGGACAAGCTTCATATAGTTATAGTTTATTGCTGTCCAAGCAAGCATCTAAGTAGTTGTGACCTCCTGCACTCTGGAATGTCACACCATTGGTGCAAGCAATCTACAATGCATTCATAAACTAGGAAAATGCAATGCAAACTGTCAAATCTGCTACAAGATTTCCAATAGTAACCTGACAGTGAGAAAAAATTATGTACGGAGACTTGCTGAGAAATGTGAAAAGGTTAGCTAGATCTCAAAACAAACTATTATTCTTCCAAATGCTTGTCCTACTCTTCAAGGGAGGTCCCACATTTCTAGCTTTGAAAAATGGAAGATTTCCCACTTGGGTTAGATCCACATGCACCACTGAGGGCAGAAAAAAACAGCATCTCTTCAATTTGCAAGTAGCACAAGGTAGACAGCCCCACTTTCTACCCAAGATGATCAATTTACAAACCTCTAATCTGGAGGCAAAGAATTTCTGCAACTCCATTTGTACACTCAGTGTCAACGTCTTCGACTAACAAAAAACTCGTAGTCTAGATGCTTTGATCCTGGGTTTGTGGTTGACAGCCCCTGTGCCATTGCAGCTGCCCCAGCCTACATACAGAGAAATATCATGAGAGAGTTTGGGTCACTACTTAATTGTTGTTAACACATCCACTGTGAGTGCAATTCAGGCAAAAAAGAGAGGGGGAAAGGCAGGCAAAGTTTTAGAGGCACGAAAATTCACCTGCAGAGATTGCAAGCGCTGCTTTAAAATCAGAGTAGAGTCCAACACTGCATTCCCCTCAGTCCTACTCTGGTCACTTTGTGACCTTGCAATAGGTCCCAGTGATAACCATCCTTCCAACTGCCAAACATGGAAAAAAATAAGCATCAATACACTTCTGATGCACAAAATACTCACTGCTTCAGATGCGCTTCAGATGTCCACATATGGGATATTGACGAGGAAATAGCGAAGTTCATAATTCCTTGTCTTGTTGACCAAATTAGAAACCCAACACATGATCTTTCACAAACAACAGCAAGTGTTCAAAGAAAGAGATGATAAAAACCTGTGTATTGTAGGACTCCAACCCAACTACAGGGAAGGAGAGGCCTTCCTGAAGAAGACCAGCATATTGACCCATCTTCTTGTCACTAGGGATACAATGGCCCAATGAATGATATGTCAAGAAGACAGATCTTAATGGACCATCAGATATCCTGTAAATAGGGTACCAGGCAACTGCAAACCTGTCCATGTCACTGATAAGATCAGCAATGTGAAGGCAACATGATATGGTTTGCAAAAGTGACAGACTTAAGAATCACAATCTAATTACAACCTACTGTCACTGTTAAAGGTTCCAGCCAATTTTGGCTGGTTCAGACAAAATGGCATGAAACAGGGATAATGAAATTGCAAAATGAAGTTAAATTGTGCTTTTTCAGATGTAGCAGAATGCCCTTAGTTGTGGGGATGGCATACCAGGAGGCAGGATGCAGGTCATGAATGAAGGCACTACCCAGAATGCTGGGATCACCATAACTCAATCCACTAGTGCTAGCCCCACCTTCTATTAGCTCCTGTACCCTGCATTCAAAGGCTCTGTCACACAAACATGCCAAGGTTGCATACAAGAGCAACTTGGAATATCTCCTTGCAGTAATGTCAATCATGTCTTTGAAATTACATCACAACTCTAATAGTCAGAGAACTTCATTTAAAGAACTTACTTTTGAAGCAACGGCAGCCGCTGGGAAGGTGGATCCTGCTCGAAGAACTCATAGACAAGGTGGGCACTTGTCTCTTGATCAGTATGTCTACTTTGCATTGGAGGCAAATCACTTGTTTCTGGGAAGTCATTCTTCCCCAGTTTTGGGCTTGGTGTAGCCAGTTCCTCCTTTCCAACCATACCAACCTTTTTAAGCCTGCAGCCTTTCAAGGTGAAGAGCTGGACTCCAGAGAGGTAGGGCACAAAATAAGCCAGGAAATTCTTTTCCTCATCCCTGTTACGTAACAAGTCACAAGCCTTTACTTCAACCCCATAGTTACTGGGCTCTACATACCACTGCCAAACAGCACTCAAGGGAACACTAGGAACCCTACATTGACATTCCTGGCTGGAACCAGGGGCTCTGCAACACCAGCCTGTTGTAAAATCACATGAGCTACTTGGCTGACCAGAGGGTATCTCTTTTGCCTGTTGTGGAACTGTTGGAGCTACAGCATGCAAAACCCTCTCAAATTCAGCTATTGGGGCCCCAATTTTGGAAGCAGCTTCTTCTGAAGCCTGCCTCCCTTGGCTTGAAACCTGAATGGCGTCCCTCAGTAAGGAAATCAGTTGCTCAGTCCTGAAGTCAACAATCCTTTCTATCACAGGTGATGATGATCCTGAGCCCACTGTTTCAGTTGAGCCTAGCCTCTCATTGTCATAGCCTTGCTTGGTAAGCCTATGCAACTGCAATGGCTCAAGAGGCACTCTGTGGAGAGGTACTGACTTCAACTTGACTTTTCCTGACTCACCTAGATTTTCACCTAGATGTGCAATTCCTTCAGCACTTGATAGCTTAACTTGTGCAAGGGCTTGGGGCTTTGGCAATTCTAAGTCTACAATCTCATGGAGATTATTCCCTTCTCTCTGAGGTCCTTTGCATGAGGAGGCTTCCTTCATCTTAGTCTCTCCCTGGGATGTGGTTTTCTCTATATCCTTCACATCATTACAGCTACTTGCATGCACAACTGGAGCTGGAGTTCCACCCATTGATCTTTGCTCACTACTGCCCTGCATTTTCCGAGCCCCTGCAGCACCCTTATCTACTGGGACCCATTTTTGGGTAGGGGACATCACAGCTGCACATTCTTTATCTCCCCCACATTTCTCAAAGACTTTCCTATCCTGTTCAGTAATAATCTGCCTCCCTCCTCTCCATCGCTGAGTACCCTCCTCCAAGGTTGATTGGATACTAGCAGCTACTCCATTTCGATGCCTTGGTATAGCTGATGCTGCTGAGGAATCTAGATATGCAGTGGAAGAAGATTCAGCCAGATTGGACACCTCAGCCTTGCTTGGCTGGCTGAAAGGTGTGTTGTGATGAGCAGATAGGGTGACATTTGGAGGTGTGATGTGGAGGGTATTTGAATCCTTGTTGGTAACAGGATTGTGCTGAAGTAAGTGATCATTCAAGGGAGGTACTGCCACATTCTTACCTCCCCTAACATGATCAGAAGGATAAGGTACTTCAGGTGTGCCCTTTAGTGCAAACAGTTGCTGCTTGTTGTTTCCAGAAAGAAACAAGTTTTCCTTCTTCACCCAAGTTGCTTTCCCTGATTCTTGGCTGTGATTGATTGCTCCACCTGGAAGGGACAACTCCCTTAATCTCTGTTGTGAAGGGATACCTCCATTACTGGTAGCAAAATCTGAAGCTACAATTCCAATGTTCGGTTCAGATTTTGGACTAGAATCACTTGAAGCAACAGCTTTACAGTTGGAGGCTTCCAGAGGGTGTGAGTTCTCCTTCCTTCTGGGATTCTGATGAGAATTCGTAGATGTGGTTTCTTTGCTTACAGGACTCTCAGATGTAAGACTCCCATTGCTGTAGACTGCAGTTGCAACAGGCTTTGAGGGAAGGGTAACCTCAAAATTACTTCCAGTGGTTGCAGTACTGTGGCACTGTGCTTGATGGTGAGATTCCTCACATGTGTTTGCTTCACTAGACACACCAGTTGGCAGATGGATTGGCTCATCAACAAGTGCTTCATCCTCATGAAGATTTTGCTTGACCTTCCAGACTGTATGTTTGTTCTCTTTGCCAATGGGACTGATATTTGGTGTAGATGCCACAGCACCATAGCCATGACCATTCAGTGGTATGTTAGCAACTCCATTGTTAGCAATTTGCCACACCCTGTGGTCTGAAGAACTACTACTGGCTTTCCTTCTCTGAGAGTAAAGCTCACTACCAAACACATTGATGTCCTTTGGGTGCCCATCCACATCTCCTGGTCCCATCCTCTCTTTATTTCCCATCCCTGTTCTACTCTCACAATGCTCCTCTCTTTGGTAATCCCTATCAACCCCAACATCACTGCCAGAACTTCTACCCCCTTTCCCAATACCACAATTGCCACCCCCAAAGCAAAACCCTACACTGTTGTCAGGTTCACTTCCTTGGCTACTCCTGACATTCAGTTGAGTGCAACCTCCTCTGTGATCATCAGAGATTCTAGTATATACTTTGCTCCCATTGCTCTTAGGGGTGGCAGCATCACTGGCTCCAGTGTTATGATGACCACAAACACTTCCTTTCGTGTCCTGAAGATATTCAGAACTCCTTTGTAACTCTGTACACACCAGAGTTTCAGAGGCTTTGCCAGACCTTGAGGAGCTGAGCAAAGCTACAGAACCCTCATTCCTTCCAACCCTGCTTACACAATCCTTTCCTGCCGCCAGATCATGCTGATAACTGTCAATACACACGAGAGCTGGAAATTTTTCCAGCATTCCAGTAGATGAATAAACCTCCTTCAGAAACTCATAAGGTGCAAGCCTGCCAGACTTCACACAGTAGGCAGCTGCTTTCAAGAGTCCATTGTGTAACTCCTTTTCAGCTTTTGCTTTACCACTACGTGTGTAACAGGTGTGGCCTCTTGTGCCATCATAATCAGAACAGGCTCCTGGAGATTCAATTGCTCCATCAAGGAGCTTTCTCTTCCAGTATGCATAGCGTGCTCCCCAGCACCTTTGCTGAGAACATAATTTGGTGTCCACCTCTTCAGCACAATCAGTGTTTGTCTCCGCTAAGCTACAATCCTTATCTGTGAATTGTGAACTAGTACAAATGCTCCTGCTTGAAGGCAATCCCTTTCCAATGTTAGATACATGGTACATATCCTTGATGTCCTCATTCATGCTTGCTTCACTACATGAGGGATCAGCTGGTTGCATCCTTGTGATACCCTCATTCTTGGTGATGGTAGGCAAAGCATTTGCACAGGTTGGATCTGGAAGGACAGGCTCCTCTGCAGGTTTTGGGGCCGAGCTTTCACCATCCTCCACTGTAGCTGTGTTATTCTTTCTCCTTCCCCTTTTCTTCTTCTTCTTCTTCTTCTTCGAGAGCTTGGTGGAAGAACCTTTTCTTGAAGGCAATCGTGGACCTGGTGCCTCTGATTCACATACAAACTCCACCCCTGCAGCAGAGAGTAAAAAACAATTAAGAGGCTGTTGCCAACTGAAAAGCTGAAAAGAAACCAACAATGTCCTCACCTGTCAACAAGATCATGATGAGCAAATTATGCTAAAGTCAAGGATGGAACCAACCTGTCACAGGGCCTAATGAAGATGTCTCCAGCTCCTGAGAGGTTGCAACGGGATGTTGCTGTTCTGTAAGTTGGAACTCTCGTACTCGCTTGGCAGATTGAACTCCAACAGTTTGATCTTTCAAACCCCTTTGCACACGAGACCGGTTCAAAGATGTCTTCTGACTACTGCGATGAGCTTGTTCTGCACATTTGTCCAAGTCTAAATGGGAGGGGGAGAGGCAAAAGAGCTCAGAGTGATTTTCAGGTGAATTTGGGCTTCCAGACTTTCTTTCCTGTTCTAGTTGGCATGCTGATACTGGTGACACCAGCTGTTCAAACTTTTTTCGAGTGTCCACAGGAACACTTATCACTTTAAGCACTACACATCTGCAATACACAGACAATTCAAGGACTGGTTGAGTGAATGACATAGTTTAGAGACAAAGGCATCTTGAAGTCTTTAAATTATATAGACAATGTGACAATGCAGTGTCACAGGCTACTTACTTGAGACCAGCCGCTTCATTTGAAACAACAGCTGTGAACTCATCCTGGGGAAACAGGGCCATCCAGTCAGTCTTGAGAATCAGAATGTGTTGCAGTCACACTAGGCAGAAGCTAACAACAAATACTCAATGGTCCTTAGGTATTTCATATCTAGCTTATCCATCACATGAAACTATGTTATGTATAAAACAACTGAAGAGCTGTCTCTCAAGTAGTGAAATGAAGGAAAGAGAACCTTGCCACAGGGAATGAAGTGATCTTGCTGCTCACGGGTCAGGAAAATTGAATGAGAGCGCCCATTATGGTCAGCTAAAAACTCATCGTCTCTTCCCACCAATCCCTTCCCAACAGTCTGGCTTCTAAGTCCCCGGCGGTGTTGCACTTGTTGGCTTTGTCTATACTGTTCCTGTTTCCAGAGGTCCCCATGATTGGAAGAACACTTGAAGAAGACACTAATGAATACTCCTAATGCTCAATACATGGTACAAAGGTAATGCTACTGTCAAGGTCCAACTTGTCTCTGCCCAAATATAATTCAAATATCTTCTTCAAAAAAATGACAGTAGTGTGAGCTTGGATTGTCTTGAGCCCAAAAGTAAAAGTAAGGAAGCTCACTTTCTGTTGAAGCATGGATAGCTGGGCATGAACTTCTGTCCCGTTCATTTGATAGCCAAAAAGAAGGGCCTCCCTGATTCCTTCCAAGTGACCTATTAAATCAATGCGGTAGTTGCTGTATTTCTCAATCTGCCAGATGAATGAAAAGTTTAGCAGCCAGGAAATCAGTTCAGCATAGCAGGGCAGATAAACTGAGAAAAGTTCCTACTTGTGAGAACCCACCTGTGACCCTACACTCACACAGATACTACTTGGGGCATCATGAGTTGTAAGCAGTTTAACTCTGAAAGATCAAAATGCTGACCTCAAGAAAAAGCTTAATTGGGTTCTTGTTGCTTTTGCTGGTAACCTTTGGTGTAGTCCCCAATTGACCGACTGCTGGGATCCACTGGTCAAATGACAAGTAAAAGACGTCACATGGGACTGCACACCACATTCATCACAACAGAATGAATGTCAGACATCACTTGAGATGAAGAAGAGACAGACATATTTACGAAAATGCCACTCTAATTCTACTCAATGTGGTCATTTTGAGGTGCCACTTGATCTGGGAAATCCCTCAAAAGGATTTACACCTCACAAGGACCACATTGAATAGAATTACTTGAACCCCCAATCTGCAAGGTGCTAGCACATGGGGAACGCATCTTTTCTATTCTGACTGGCAAACTACTCTGACCATTTACTAGATGAACTAGCAACCACCTGCTAAACACCTGCAACAATATTGAGCATGCACATTTTCAATCCTTTCTTCAGCAATGACAAAGACACAATGTGTTCACAGCAGTCACTCTTCAAGATGCCACATTGAATGGCAGGTCATTGTAAGATGCTGCATATACAGATCTCTAATGCTGAACAATTCTCTCATCTCAAGAGTTTCCCAAGACACCACATATATACAAGTAAAGGACAGAAAAAGGGCTGAAGGACTTACTTCCTATATCACGAAGCTCATGAGCTGTCTGGCAGTAAAGCCTGGAATCTGACTGTTCACTCTCAGCAACCACCTATGTCCCACACACAGAACCCTTTCAATGGAATTTTGAAGAACTTTGTCTGAACTACACATCAACATCAGATCCAATGTAACTGATCAAGCGAACACAAACTTGCTTATTTGATACTTTGCACCCTTGATAAGATGTGAAAAATTGCAAGAACCTAATTCAAAACTCAAACTCACCGAAGGATTCTTCAAGCTCCCCACTATTTTATTGTTACACCTCAAAATTGCTTGCCAAGTCTTCAAGTCCTTGATTAGATCTGCTGCTGCTGCCTGGTGTTCAAGCCTGTCTCCGCAAGTGCCTCCCTTTGACCTCAACAATGGGCCTTCTTCCAATTCTTGGTGTGTTACTGGACATGCAAATGTGAGACGCTGCTGTGCTATAGGTAATCCGTCTTTGCCCTGTGATGTGCAGATGCACTAATATCACTGATGTCTCATGCTGAATTTCAATATTTTTCACTATAGAACCCCTGTTTCTCTCTAAGACTTTGATTAGCTTCCCCTCTTCAAAAAGCTAGAGTTGAAGCAAGAAGGCAACCCTATAACCATGTCTACAAAAAAAAGGAAACAAAAAAGAGAGAAATTGGACCTGAATCTGTCGCTTCCAGGTCTCAACAAATGCTGCTGGATCCAACAAAACCTGCCAAAAAAACCAGATAATCTCAATTTCTCTCACTGTACAGACACTTTCTGAATGAAGAAAAGACATGAAAGACAAACAGGATAGACAAGAATGCACCTATTCATTGATAACAGAGTGACAAGATCCCAATGTGGGTTCTCTACAGAGTATAGAGCTGCAGCTCTACTCTAAAGTTCTATGGGCAAGCTCACAGTGCTGGCCTTTTGACCACAAAAATAAAGAATAGCACCAATTGCACCTTACTGTACAACCCTTAGTGAGAGATGGGCTCTAAAGTGCAGTTGTCAAAGTGCAGAACCTGGACCAGAAACAAACCCTAAAACACAGTTCCAGAAATCGATGCTTTCCAGATGGTAGCAATGGATGACTAACAGTGCTCTCCAAATAAGGTTACATCATCATCCAAGACCAAGGATTGTATCTGGTTTGGAGTACTATGCTTATTAGCAGCAGCAATTAGGGTACAAAAATGGAAAAACCTTCTTAACACCATAACTCTTCATTTCCATCTGCCTTCTTTCCACAGAAACAAATGTTGAGGCCTGCCATAACAGGAGGTAAAATAGCTGCCAAAACCTTCCCTTGAAGATTTGGAAGCTGCATTTCTGAGCAACTAGTCAACCTAGTTGTAGCTTGGTTGACAACAAGAATTCATCAACAGTATAATTCACCTGCCTGGCAGGAATTGAATCCATGGCTAGATACATTTGCAAGGTCACCAGGAGCCCTGAAGTATCACTGTGTGCTCAGAGTGATACTTGGATATGCTCAAAAATCCAAAAAGCAGACAGAGAAGAAAACCCTAGATTTCTTTTCCCGTCCTCACCGCCATTCAGTTGTAGGCTGAGAGCATGTGCTGTGCTCTCAATTTCTGGTTGAATTTTGTTCCAGTGCAGTGCACAATCTCATACCTAGCCGATGACAAAGGACGGAGTCAAAAAGCTCCAACAAAGAGCCAAGCTCGAGTACAAACAGATTGAATGTGGTTACAGGGACGATGATCCAAAACCCTCGTGCAGAGAGGTAGGAGTACATCAGATATCGACTTCTTCACAGGACAGTGAACACCGCCATCCCAAAGGCATGCTCCAGACACCTCAAAGCTCAAGTTAGCATAATAACGCAATGTGGCTAACGGCGATGGATGGATTATATAAGAGCTCATGCAAAGAGTATGCAAGCTTCCCCAGGAAATGCTGCCAAAACCGATTGAAAAGGGGGGGGAAAAAAAGGTGCAAAACATGGGAGAGGCAATGGGAGATAATACTCACTGTAGACGACTTGGAGTGTGCCCACCACCTTGACTCCCCTTCCTGCTTGCCCATCTACTAAACTGTCTACCAGACTCCCATTCCCTCTCCCTCTCTGTGGCCGATTCCGCTGCTCACAGATCGGTTCCCTCTCTGCTCCCTTCACCTTCCTGCTTGCACCCAGCTTCAAACCTAGAAAATGCAACCTGGCACGCACAACCGCCTCCCTCCGGACGCAAAGAAACGTCCGCAACTTCACAGCATAGAAATCAGGAACAAAAGAACACAACTACAGAGAGACAACTCGATGCACAAACAGAACCCGGGAGAAAGATGAAAAAAGAGAAAGCACCCGGGAGGGAGCAGAGCAAGAGAAATGGTTTCCGGAGGCCTAATAGACCTCCAATTATTTTCAGAAAAATCGAGAAAAAGGATAAATCAGACGCGGATGTCAGTGGTGGAACACAGCAACAATCCTCACGCATAGGAAAAATCAGGAAAAAGATTCACGATGCAACAAGTCCGATCGAGGAAGACGAAGAAGAGTTGTGATGCGGCAACGGCGTACACGAACGCTCGGGGGCTGGGTAGGTTACGCAGCGAGAGAGAGGGGGAGAGAGAAGGGGTCACTTTCGCCACTTTATGGCAATTTTTTTTCCTTATTTTTTTTCAATACTGGCGAAACCCTTGAGCAGCAATAAGAGATCTGTGTGACGGACTCGTGTCAAAACTTCTTCCTTTGAAGCTGCTTCTTCTTCTTCTTCTTCATTTTTGTTGGCCTCTCTACCGAGAGAGACCTTTTTCAAGTGGTCCCACATTTTGCAAAAATGTTCACCAGTTTGTTATAAGTTGTCTTTCCATCCATTAGGTTGGTGTGATCACACAAGCCGCCTCAAGTTCCAACATTTGAGTTTTACATTTGTTCCATTAGTTGTGCTCAGGAATCAGCTCACAACTCTTCTTCTTTGTTATTGTTGATTGTCATTTGTCATTTCATATAACCAACCATAAGTCCTCTTTGTATAAGGTCTTTACCTGATTTTTGGTGATTGTTTTTTTGTTTTGGTTGTGTCTATTTTGTTCTCTCATTTGTCTTTGTACTTTTGATGGATGGGTTTTCATCCTTGATTTTTATTTACAGGATTTTTCTATCTTCTTTTTCCTTCTACCCATTTTTTCTTTTTTTTCTTTATTGACAAAAAAAT
>Ga0209208_10006001_pt1 | contig 16820 bp, 11 predicted proteins | sample S1TSphfallax_3_FD_187694 | JGI IMG/M metagenome (GOLD analysis project Ga0209208, IMG submission 187694) | Host-associated microbial communities from peat moss isolated from Minnesota, USA - S1T2_Fd - Sphagnum fallax MG (SPAdes) (version 2) | ecosystem: Host-associated > Plants > Peat moss >...
ATATCTTCAGGAGTCATGCCCGCCAACTCATCGTTCACATCCTCAAAAATGTCTGCCTCGTTCATCGGCAACGCCATCTTTCTCCGCCGCTCCTCAAACTCCACTACAAAAGAGAGCTCCCACAAGCAAAACACAAACGATAATCAAACCCTGCAACGATTTCTTCCCTCGCAAATCCGCGCAGAAGGTCGGAGCGATGAGAGAGAGAGAAACGCAAAAGAACCAGAACCAGAGGACGCTCTTGCTCTAGGGTTTGCAAGCCCTAACCAATTCTAAGCTGGAATGTACACTTGGAATAGTCTTGAAGAACTAACTTGATGGAATTTCTTTCCCAAATTCTGCTGGATTCCACATTTGAATATCATCAAAAAATCTCACTCACACGTGATTGAATGATTTCTTTCTTTTTTTATAGTGGAAATTTCGAAATTGTATAGAGAATATTTAAATTTTTAAATTTTTTTTTGAAATTTTCCTAATTTTGTGATTTTATTTTTTTATCACTAGATTTTTTTGCACACAAAGGAAATTGGGGCAAATTTTGATTTTTAGTGGTTGAAAGTCAAATTGCCAATTTGACTTTGAGTCTTTCTTTTGGTCATAACTTATGTTTCAAGAACTCAAATGGGTCATGCAAGTCCATTTTAAATATCTATGTTTTAAAAGTTTTTCAATGATATAAGAAAATTTCCAATGGGTTTTGACCCTTGTAATCACTCTCTAAAAATTTGAGAGTTGATATGAATTCTAAACCCCCAAGTGGGAGCTCATTTGAGAGTGTGGAGGTTCATTTCTTCACACTCTCCCATGAAATGTGAATCCCAACTTCATTTTTGATTCGCACCTTCGCAGGCCTTAGCCTTGATCACGAACCAAAGCTAGGGTTGTGATAGTGTAATTAATTTGTAATTATTATGTTTTACATCGTTCCATGTTGATTACTTTTTTGGGCTTTTCATTTAAAAAAAGGTTTATATGTTTAGTTAATTATAAAAAAATTGTAACCTGGTTATTTTTATGTGATGTACGTATATATTTGATATATATTAAAGTGTTTTGAAATATATTAGAAATATATTGATATATTCATGAATTTAATTATGTTACATTTAAAGCATATTAAATGTGCATTTTGCATATATTATGGTTACATAGGTTAGGTAAGTTGGTAAGTAAATAATCAAATAATTGGGTAGGTAAAACTAGTTATAATAATTAATATAAATAATAATTAATAGTAATTACAAGTCAATTAGTTAATTCATAATATTAATATTAATATTATAATATTAATAATACTATTATATTATAATTTACTAATTTATGTAATATTTTAAATATTTTATGTTACTATTAGTTATTATTTAATTAATAGGTAGTAGCTGCCTAGTTAATCAATTAGTTTTAATTACTTAATTATTTAGTTACATATTATTTATATAATTTACAAAATTGAAAATAAAACAAAAGGTACATGGATAAACTTTTTAGTTGTAACTTAGTTGCAAATTAAGTTAGAAGTAAAAAAATTATCCCATCTGTTTTGCTCCATTTGCATCTTGTAAAAATATATTAAAAAAATGTTTTGCTTTATAATTTTATATTAAAAACATGTGTAATATGGGATGAACCAATTTAAAAGGCTTAACCCTAAAGGTTAATCCAAAAATAAAGTAAATATTTATTTACATATTTACTTCTTAAATTACCTACCTACCTACCTACTTAGTTCTACCTACTTACCTTCTTATTTACTTACCCATCTAATTTTGTTTACCTACTTACATACCTACCTAAGTATTGATTTAAATTCATTTTGGCTATAATTCAATTAACATGCTGCATGGATTTTTTTATTATTATGCCATGTGACATGATCTAACACCATCCAAAACAAATGATGAGGATTATATATATAATGATTCCACGTGGCATTTTGTAATGGGTGATAACATAGTTGCAAATAATGATGACTAATTGCAACATTTGTACATATGGTCAACAAATGAAGGTGTATATGTTGTCCATACATCATCCATATGGAATGTGATGACATCATGTTAAATCATCATTTGCAACTAGATGTTGTGTGTGATTTCACTTGTGTAATTAATGAAAATTTAGTTGTACATGTTGGTTGCATTTTATTTTTAATTACAAATTAGAATTATAAATTGAAACTTTTCTTATAATGTAAGTAACAAATCACAATGGAAATAACTAAAATCCAAAACAAGAGAAATGGACAAAGAACTTGCAAAAGAAAAATGGAGTGAACAATAACAAAAAATGATGGAAAAGAATAAAAGAAAAATAAAAATAAAAATGAAGAGATAGGAACTACAGAAAACAAAAGACAAAAAATGGTGGAGATGTCTTGTGTCTCACAATAAAGAATGGTGTGATGGTGATGGGCACAAAATACAACTTGAAACCCTAAACCTTACATCTTAAGCAAGAATTATAATTAGAATCAAGATTTTAAAAGAATCTTGGTTTGGTTCTTTATTGAACCCTATTATAGAATTGACTTATTAGGTTTGGGTTTAAATATTTGAAACCTAGAATCAACCTACTAGGTTTGTATCCCTTATCCAAATAGGAACCAAGTGATTAGTTCTTAATTTGATTCCCCTTATTCACCATTTGGGTGGGTCTAATTTTTCCTAGGTTTTAGTTTGGGTCTTTAGTAGTTCTTACCTACCCAACAATGGAACTAACTTGCATTTTGTTTTAGATGTGCCAAACATTAGGGAGCTTCACATACCTAGTGTGAATGAATATGCTTTGAAATGATACTTGTACCATTTTGTTTGAAATGGCAAACCATCTAGGACAACAAGCATTAGCAAGTATGTAAAAGAACAACTCGAATGTGGTGAGGTTATTTGCTTAAGAAATAAATATTATATTATAAAATGAAATTTCCAACTTTTTGAACTGAATAAGGCATATGTGCATTTTAGTGTTGAGTTATGACTAGTTTGATTACCTATTACCCAAAGGTAATAATTGTTTGGCATTTGTTGAAAAAAACCTATGATGGTAAACTTCTTAATACACAAACTAAATTGAATGAAATATTTGTTAAGATTTGGTTACACTTCATGTTTTTTTGGGTGAAAAGTCACCAAAAAGGCAATAAAGGTTTTGAGCCTATGACAAAAACTATTGGGAAATTAAGGAAGCAAACCAAAGGTTTTCACTTGATGTTCCAACTACCATGTGAGATTATCACCACCATTCAAGTAACCCTAACCTTAATTCATCACCTTCCCTCCCAAGGTCACATCTTGTTTGCCAACGTCACTACCATTGTTAATAAGTTTTTCACCATCATAGCTTCTATTGTTAAGCAATGTAATGAAAGGTAGATTTTGCCAACACCACTTTTTTGTGTACATTGAGATTTTTATGAAAGTTAGGTTTTTCATGATGATGGTAGTTTAGTGAGTTAGGGTTACTACAATTAGTGTTTGCTTTGGGATTCTTTCAACTTCGGCAATGAAATGAATTTTAAGAGCTTGTGTTTTAAGCCCATTGAAGGATAACCATATATGGTGCATGAATGGGAATGGGCCATCAATGAAAATGGGATTTGTGAATGGCTAGAACTTTGCACTCAAATCAAATTTCAAAATCTTGAGTTTTCGTAACCTTATTTTGTTGCAATTCACAAAATCACCAGGTTCAATTTTCCATTGTCCTTCATTCATTCATTCAAGTTGTAAGTTATTATATCTCACGATATAATGTTTAATGAACTTATGATTTGGGGTTTAAATTTGGAATTTAAAGGTTGCAAGTTTAGAGTTATTATGGGAGGAATGTATTTGCATCTTGAATTGTGATTCTTGAGTTACATCCTTCAATTGATTTATGTTTCCAAACTAATCTTAAATTTCAATTCCCCATTAAATCTTTATTTTGACTTAGGTCCTAGTTTATCAAAGTTGTTTTATTTTCATCTTGTGTTGCATTCTATAGAAAATTTCAACTTTTGTTCAACATGGCCCCTTTGCAAATTCCAATGAACATTAGGTTTAGGCCCATTTTCCTTTGTTTTTCAAAACTTCAAGATGAAGCTGGTCCTTTCCTAGAATGCCCATTAGAATCCTCACCATCTACCAATGAATTATCTCACCTTTTTATGTTTAATTCAACATGTGAAGGTCCTTTTAAAAATAAAAAAATTGGATGAAGGATTAAGGTAATTTCAAGACACTTGGATTACCAAATTACCATGGGAAAAATCTTTTTTGGATGACAAGGGTGAAATACACCGGATTTGGTGCAAACTAATGCACATGTTTTTGAAGGAAAAGTATGAACTTTTGGCTCCAAAACTTAACAACTTATTGAAACAATAAGGTTGTTAGAAAGCTAATGTTTCAATTCCTAATGTTGATGTTGGCACATTTTACTTTGATAAAAACTTAATGCATGTTTAGAATGAGTGTAATTACAATCTTGGACCAACTCAAAGCTAATGTGCCCTCTTACATTTTTTTTTTAATGTTCAATTTGTTGTTGATTATCATTTTTTTCCCCATGCGTATCCTATAACAAACTATGAAAGTTTGAAATAGTGGTTCAACTTTTTTTTAATTAAATCTATTTCTAGCAAACTTTAGATTGATTCATTTGGTTAGGGGATACATGTTATGTTGTTGGAGGCTACCAAAGCAAAATTTGTTGCTGCCACTTTTATTGTAATGAATGTTAATGAGGTCACCACAATTGACAATGTAGAATGGCTTTCAATCCATTTGCAGGTGGTCTATAAATGGAAAAGGATTCCCATCTTCCTTTGTGTTGAAATTCTAGGTCTTTCTGCCACTTTTGATTAAAAAATTTATTTGATATTCAAATGCATGTTTGAGTTTCATGGCCTAAATAAGGTTAGAGGAATTATCCAAAAAATTGGTGAACATGGCTATTATGGCAACAATGTCTTCCAAGGTAATTAAATACGATTAATCATGCAATTCAAAAAAATGGTTGCCTTTTTTGCTTTTAGGGTACATTGTTTTGTTCATAAAACCAACTTGGCCATCACAACTCTTTTAGATGTCCTTATAATTAATGCATGACCTAGAGATTGTATTGCAAAATTTGTATTCATTTTTTCTTGTAGTTCAAACTAGTATCAAAATTTTCAAAAACTTGATGATCTCCTTTATATAAAAGAAAACAAAATATTGATGAATTATGAAAACATGTTGGATCTTTATGTTGTTTCCAACAAAACACATTTATTTTGAGTATCAACCTCCCACTATCAAAATGCACATTGAAAGTGCAAATAGTGATGCTACTATTAACAATATGGTTTCTCTATGCAATGTGGAGTTCATTCTAAGGTTCCCATGTATCATTCCATTGCTTGATTGTGTGCATACATTGATAAAACTTGCATAAGGCAAAGACATTTTTGTGTGTGACTTTATGGAATTTCTCAAGCTAGCCCAACACGAGTTTTGCCTAATCTATTTAAACCTTTTTGGTATGTTTGAAGATTCAACATTCAATGATTTCAATGCAATTATAATTTTAACCAATGCAAGCCTTCCTATGTAGTGGATTTTTGACCTAAATGGTGGAGAAAATGCAAAATATCTTGCATTCTCATTTTCTAGACACAAATACCCTATTTACATTTCCTACATTCATCGTGTTGCATCTTTTCAACCCATCACTAAGGTTGTTTTTAACATGGCAATGAAGAAAGTGAGGATGATTATTAGGGGGCAACTTGTCTTATTGAGGAGTTTGAAAAAAGCTTCCTTAAACATGAAATTGTGATTAATCACTATGAGAAAAAGGGGTGTTCTCCAATTGGCCTTGCAACTCAATCTTTGAATTGCACTGGACATTTGCAACTCACTATATTTATATAACATGACTGTTAACACACAAGTTGCATGAGTTACATAATTGCAACTCACCATATATACGATGCAACTCATTGTAATTTTGTGAAAAAAATTCATTTTCAATTATTATGCAATTATTTCATAACTACACCCATGATGTCATATTTGCATCATTAATTATCATACATCTATTACAAATTGACATGTGGCACCATGAAATTTTTTGAACATAAAATTTATTTTTTGGAAATATGATCTCCATCATCCATTATGATTGTAAATGATGGTTCGTTATTGTAACATGTAACACAATAATTTTTTTGCCACACGACATATTAATTGTATTTTGATAACAATAAATAAAAATAAATATTTATTTTAATAGTTAGGTAGGTTGTACATAACCATATGTATGTAGTTTGGTAGGTCTTAAGACATATATACTTATGTATTTACCTAAGACCTATTTACAAAAATAGGTAGAAAAAAAATACTTACTTACTTACCTAGGTTGGTAAGTAAGTAGAAAAACACAAAATTAAGTGAACTAAAGAATAACCATGAATTTTTAAAATTTATTTCATGTTTTACCATTAGGGTTAAGTTTTTTTTATTTCATTTCAAAATGGCACAAATATTTTAATGTGAGAACATAAGATAACAAACTTTTTCTATACAATTTAAAACATGGGATTCAAATACAAAATCTTTTAATTGTTCCTTAGTTTCAAATTGAGTTATAATTGAGTTGCATTTATAGAAAGATTTTTTCACATGTGCATTGCATTTATTTTTTATTATGTAAATTATACAATTAAATTAGTGATTATATGATAATTAAACAAGTGAAATAATTATTTAATATTTAATTATTTGAATATTTATTTGAATTAATTAACCAGTCAACTAATTATCTGAATTTATTAATCTAATTTAAATAATCATTAGTTCATGAATTAAGATAATTAATTCTTTCAATTAAATTTTAAAAATATTTGAGCATCAATCTAATTTATTTGTTGGTTATTTCAAATAATTAATTATTTGACTTCAGATAATTTATTATCAGATGATTAATTACTTAAATTCATATAATTAACCACTTGTCATTTGAAGTTTTGAGAAACACTATTAATTATTTTTAAAAATTAATGAAATAATTATGAATCAAATTTATTTATAATTCATAATAATTAATTATCAGTTTAACTAATTACTTCATAATAACTAAATTTTTACACATTAATTAATAATCAATAAGTAATAAATTATTGACAAATAATTTCATTATTAAATATGAATTTGGGTAGAAAACATGAAGGTGTAGTAGGCATACCATATGTACATCAAATTGAATTTTAAAAATATAATATACACATTGCTTTTAATTTCACATTTTAATTAATTATATGTGTTTAAATAACCAATTAATTAATGAATTTATATAATTAATGAATTGGTAAATATTGATACATTAATAATTAGCTTAAATAATCAATTTAATTCGTTATGAAGTATCCCCAACTTGGATAAATATTTATTTGATTAATAGTTAATACATAGTTTGTTGTTAATTAGTGTAAAATAAATTATATGAATTACATTTATTTATTCATATTAATAGTCAAATTATTGAAACAATGATTTTTTATAAAACGTTATATATGAATATGTATCTTTATTAAATTATAAGTAGTTATATTATAGTCATAACATAATTGAACAATAGTACTTTAGTACTAGCGCACTAGTGATCGTACAAATTATATCAATGGGAATCATAATAAAAAATTAGTTACAAATGTATCCCATAATGGGGGGTGAAAATGTGGACATGTGATATGATTGCATGTATGTACATTATACATTAATTACAACATAATTGTTATTTTAGTGACACATTTACAACAATTTTAAAATAGTTGCCACATGCAATTATAATGTAATTCCTAAAAAAATCAAACATGGTTGATTACATATGTATGTATGATGTGTATAAATTATCATACAAAAGACCCATTTTCGACTCACTTGCAATTATAATAAAATTAACTTATTTTCTGATGTGGCAATTTATTTATTAATGCATTGTATTTCTAAGGGGATAGTTACATAATAGTTGTAATACGAAGGGATAATTACACAATAGTTATATATGAGTTGTTTTTTGAGTTTTAGTTGTAGGGTAATGTGGTTTCGGAGGACATGATTTTTCATAGTGAATTTGCATATGGTTTATTTGCAATATTGGGTTGTAAGTCCAAAGGAGGTGGAAAATAAGTTTTTTTCCCATGTGAGTGTGAGGAAGGCCACTTTTTGTGGCCTTTGAAAGGTGTGTGAATCTAGCCAAATTGTTCTTACTTTATGCTTAGGTTAGACAGTTGTAAAACATTTTAATTTTTTCAAAATGACCATGTTACATAACTTTGAGACAATTTTGCATGACAAATATGAGTTCAACCCTCTTACAAGGCTTTGATGTAAACTATCTACATCTTCCATCTTTAACCATAAGCTCTTAAAATACATTAAATTGGTCAAGATTACCAAATTATTGGGTCTATTGAAGATGAGCATACATTCAACATTGTCTCCTTCATGAAAAATAAGTTGCAAAATCATTTGAACACAATTGGATTTAAGCACCAAGTTTCTTGGTCAAAATGTTTGTTTATTTTACAAAATTTTCTACATGACCAAACCATTGCAAATGGTAGGGCAAATTGTGTTATTGTATAGAAGCATAACTGACAACAACCTTTTGGAAGTTGAAGGTTTTTTGTAGTTTGCAAATTTGGAATCTACAAATTAAATAAAGATTGTGTGGAACTTTTGATATATAAAGTGCCTTTTTTTTACCATGCATGTTGAATTGATTTCAACCTTTACTTTTTGAATTTATGAATGCATCAAGTTTGAACTTTTGTGACATTGTATGTCTAGTTGGTTCAATCTCTCTAATCAATGTTTTTCCCCTTAGGAGTTTAGGGTTTTTTTTCTTAAAGGGTTTAGGGTTTAGGGGTATGCATACCACATTATCTTAGTCAATGGTGCATTTTAAATTGAAACCCAAATGAGCTTTTTGCAAAATTTTCTTTTCATTGTTTTCTAATTGGGTTTTGGGTGTATATAGATCTTGAATTGCAACGGGCAACACCCTTCTAGGAGTTGGGGTTCAAATCCCCTTTATGGATTTTGGGCTTTAAATATTATTTGTAAAATAATGCACAATACAACATGGTTGTGTGTAAGAAGTTCGTGTGTTGGATGGCAATAACAATGCAATAATAACAATATCAACAAAACAAAATTGGAAGTTGTGAACCATGGTAGTTTGTGAATGTAGTTTTAAAAAAGATATGTCTCCATAAATATTGGACAATTTGATTGATTCATCTTCTTCACAAGGCTTTGGACCCAAATTCCACCATCAAATTATATTTGTGGAAAGAATTTTTTAATATTTTCAATGGATGTTTGGGGTTGAAACTTGACAATCTATATGAATGTTCTTCCGACCCCCAACCTTATATTATGTTCCCCTCTTTTTTGTCATTGTTATGAGTTTTATAGATGATCAATGATGAACATGGATTATGGAGTTTTGTACACATTACAACTTTCAATTGAAGAAGTTGCAATTCAAGATAGGACTTTGCACAATCTAACAATTGAACTTTTGTACATGCAACATATATATATATATATATATAATTCCCCCCTTTTTTTATCATTGTGATTTGTTGCCCTTATTGGTGATCATTGATGAATTTGGATTTTGGCCTTTGGGATTTTGTAGACATTTCAGTTTTCAAGTGAAGAAACTAAAGTCCAAGAAGGAACTTTGCACAATCCAATAATTTAACTCTTATTTACAATGCTCAAGAAGATTAGGGACAAGAAAACTTACATGAGCTTGATTGGAGCTAATTACAATACTTAACATGTGCTTTGCAAACATTAAAATGATTTGAATTTTTCATGTGGATTGCAATTTCCAAGTAGTATTTAATGGCTAGATTCATGTACTTGTCATGTCATCATTAACTTTGTAAGAGATTTGAACCTTTTGTGGGTACTCTATGTTGTCAAATGTACTCCTCATAGTCAAATACACTTGGAGACACACATTATGCAAGTTTCTTTGATTACACTTGTTTGTTGTAGTCACTCTACAAATATTTGCAACAACACACCATCAAGCCACTTTTCAATCTAATTTTTTTTACCAAATCACCTCCATCTCACACAAATAATTAGCCACCAATGCTAATTGAGGCTTTAGTTGTGTAGTCACATTAGCAACTACCTACTTGAAGATCAAAAGGATTGTTTAGACCATGATATTTTTGGGAGAAGTGGGAGGGGGGGGAGCCCATTCTGTGGACCCTCACTACTCCTGGCTATTCCATGGAGTTTTCTCAACAAAAGGGGTCTTCTTGCTCCCTCTTTGCATGGGGTTCTCTCCCAAGGCAATAGTCAGCTGAATCCACAAGTAAGGTAGGTGATCAGTGCCTTACTCAGAAATCTGGTTAATGACAAAAGCAACAACTGGGACAAGCACTTGCACATTACCTTCTTTTCAGAGCTAAATCAAGCTCCTGATTGGCTCTCCCCTCAATCTCTCACAATGCATAACCTTCTTGCATTCTTGTAAGTAGCGGCTCCCTGAAAGTTTAGGTTTAAATTAATCAGTTAGCATGGCAATCTCATCCTAAGCCCTAGTAAACCCTAATCCTAATTATAAGCCTAGTCTTTAACCTTGAAGTGGGCACTGTCTCATCCTAAACTTGATTTCTTTTGGGGGAAATTTTAACTATTTCACTGTGCTTGCAAGCTCCCAATGTGCCAATTGTCACACCTACCCAATTTTACATAAGACAATAACATCTCCATGTTAGAACACCAAGCGGCTCATTACGTTATTGTGAGTCTGGCCTGTATGACAATTGCAAACCAGCAACAGTTCAAATAGGAAATGTTCCATGAAGTTCCCCCAAAAAAAATGATTCACAGTTCAGAGTAAAACATGGTGAACATTCTTCAAAATGTAGGACCAAATGAAACTCTGCAAATTTGTTCCATATTCTCTCCCTGATGGCCTGATGGGCTGAGCCAATATAACCTCCGAAGATTTGTCACCTTCAGGGTTTAGGATGGGTATGTTGTAAGTTGAGCTTTGCATAAGGTCCAATGTCTTTTTGTAACTTTACAATCAGAACCGCACAGACCGGGACATATTTGTGATGTTTGCCAATTCCCTGTGATGCTCAAACAAATGGACAAAAAGTGGGGAGACAAGTCGTGCAGTAGGGCCAAGACCTTCTTTGGCATAAGGTGATAATGAATGATTTGAAGAACTTTGATTCTTTGGACCTTCCTCTCGTAGTTGTTTTTGAATTATGAGCTGGTCAGCAAACCATGATAAGCGATTGTCATTTGTCTGTTGGAGGGCAACTTTCTCTCCATATCCATTCCTCATCACTGCGGGTTGTTTCAATAAACTGTCACTGCATTGAATCAAGTCCTTGATGTTTTGTTGTGTTGCACAGTCCATGATGGAAGTCTTGTTTGGAAGCCCTGACAACTTTTTTTTGTCGCCCACACACAAAACCCACCCAAGCTGTCCCTCATATTGTCTTCAGGCATGACACCTTGGACTCGGGTTTCACATACCCAATCAGCCCCTCAGGCAAAAACACAACCTTGGACTTACCTAAATAGAATGAAATACAAAACAACATTCAAATTACTAACTAATGCTTTGCATTGAATAGCAAGAACCTGCACCTGGATTCGAAGATAATTTTCCGAGCAGTTTTGACCTGCATATGCAGTGGCGAGTTGATAATCAACCGTGTCTAACACCCAATTTCCAAAACATCGATCAGTGCCAATCTAATGCATATGTAGATTAGAAAACAAAAAACCTCAATAAATAAATATGAGTGACCAGACTATTACCAATTAGCTGCAGTTTTGACACTTGGGGTATTTTGGATCAGTGGCGTTTAAGTACAAAAAAGTGTGGGCAGGGTTTGGCCAATTCCCGCTCCTCCTGTGAGCCTATGACCAAGTTAGGAGCTGGAATCAACCAAACCCTGTCCTCTCCTCGGTGTTAACACCTGTTAGGTCTACAGAATCAGCACCCAAGCTGAACTGCTGATTGATCCAGCATGAGAATTCATTAATTGCAAGGGAGATAAAAGACCTAACAAATGTTAAGACCTGTATCCAAAACTGTGATTCAAAACTAAGAGTTGAATGACCTGCCTACAACTGATGAGTGGGCCATGTTTCAAGCAATTTGGTGTTGCAAAACCCTCATCTGTGTGAGGCAACTGGTAGGTGATAAATCTAATCATGGACCCAGATTCAGACTCATCCAGTGTGCTGTAAGAGACAATAATGAATTTGCTTGATAGATTTGAAGGCAAGAGCATGTACCAGCCGTGCCATCCATCATAATATCCATAATTGGACGAACCCAACCAGTCATTCCCCACTTTTTGGCTCTGCTTAATTCATGTGTTTTGTCCATTTGGCCTGCTCCCAGCGACAAGATCTGCAGCAGCAAAAAATGACAAGAATCATCCAATTTTTTTGTGCACAAGTTGGTGCATTTGTAAACAACTGGAAGGTGTTGATTGTGAGAAAATTCAGAAGCTTTTAAAGGAGGAGGTATGGAGTTTGATTGATGATTTGTATATATGCTTGAATTAAAAAACTCAACTTTGAAGCAAAAAAGGCTTAAGAAAACAAATTTCGCAGTTCCAGGAATGCTTAACTGCATTTATTAACCAGAGAAATCTACAAACCCAAACGGAATGGAAACCCCCAAGTACCAGAATGTCTTGAAGACTAGTGGCTTCTGGAAAATCCTCATTGTTGCTCAATGCATGAGTTGTGGCAACCAAAGCCTGCAAAATGCTCAAAACTATCAGAACTGCGAACTGAATTTCTCATTGCACTCCCACCCCACACAAAACCATGGTGGCAAATCCCAGAAAGCTGGTAGAAATCGGGGCTCCACTTACAACACTGGGGCTAAAAATTACACATAACTCTGCATGGTTTATAGTCAATACATGGCATAATCTCCAGATCTCCCAAGTAAATAATGCAACAAATTGAGTGAAGAACTAGGGGTATGACAATTGGAGCTTGGCATCTCCAGGTTCAGGTGGATATGTCTCAAGGTCTTTTGGGGTTAGGCGACAGAGACAGGAATACTGACCGGGTTATTTTGAATTGCACCTCCGTCAATGAGAGTGCCATTGATTGTACCATCGACTGATGTAACATAAGCAGGAGGAAAATATGTTGGTGCTGCTGCAGTTGCACGACACACCTCCCATAGTCTTCACATTATAGCAATCAGCATCAAAAGAAAAAAGTTCAGAATCATGGATCTTCCTAAAATTGAGCTGCAACAATTCAAGCACAGATTCACTACATGTATGGAACACATTCTGTTGCTTTAAATGTAGCAATAATCCCCAGAGGTGCTCCCTGTCATGCGTTACTAGATTGATGCCAACCCTATTGAAACTAACAAAGTTACATACGAAAAAGCACAGACACAAATCAACTGGGTATTCCAACAACAAATTACAACTACAGAAAACTAGTATTCTGCAATAATTATTTGACATCCTCTACCTTAAACCTCAGGACTAGCGGAAGTAGAATAGAGAATTATTTTCTCAAAAGGTACAAAAAAATTTGGGACCTGAAGTTATGGCTTGGGTCTTTTGTAGCAGCATGTCGCACAAAGAAGAATGGGGTGGCCTTGGAGATGTCAAATGAGGTAACAACAATGGGTTTGAGTGTGTCAAGCAAAGTTAGCGCCTGTCCTTTCCGAACTGTGTAAAGTTTCAGGAGATTCTCAAAACGTCGGGCTGAGTATTTGGGGCGGTATAATTGGCGCAAGGAACCATGGAATGGATCATACCAGTGTGGTTTGAATATATATTTCCCTTGCTCTTGGTAAAACTTACAGCACCCATCTGCTGTAAACAAAGGCTCGCCTTTCTCATTTGGGGTGACTAACATTGTTGCTAACACTGCTCCTGTACTTGTCCCTGAGAATAGATCAAAATAATCAGCTAAGTGCACCTTTCCACCTCCCACCTTTGCCTGTGCAAATGAACACCAAATGTAGGAAAAGAGTTGTTTGATGTCAGGTTTCACAAATGGTAATTGTCAATGTAGCACCAGCACAAGGATAATTTCTACTTGCAATCATAGCACAATTCACCATAGATCAATGTGCACTATGGAATGGTCAAGCAAATGCCTATCATGTTGGATAAGGCACCAGCCACTCCAGTAGGGCAAGCTAGGTGACACACCCAATGTAATGGGCAAGGGCAAGACAATTCCATGACATTTTAAGGTCTGGGGTGGCAAATTCAACAATTCAATACAAAATTCATGTTCAACACACACATAATGGTTTTCATGTGGCCTTTTCTGCTGCCTCTTTTTGGTCCCTCACAAGGCATGATTGACAGGTTTTTTTCTCGGGTCTACCTGACCTAACCATTGTTCAAAATCCACATGTGCATTCTGTAAATCACATGGCCAATGTGCAAATCATGAAAACCATAATGTTATGGAACGTGTTGGGTACAACAGGCCATTGTTCCCCGGTGAGGTGCCTGTGAGGAATTCGGGTGAGCCTGCTAAGGTGAAATTTCCAAACAAGCACAACAATGGCCTATGCCTGACATATTCCATAATACATAATCGATTTTGGGGTCCTATTCCAGTGCTTCTCCAAGTTTTTTCTCAGGTGAGACATGCAGTCATTTGCAGCCTCCATATTTTGTACTGTCAATGTCCTTTTTAATGTGAATTGTTGACTGAAAACACAATCAAAATGTGAATCAGCGGTGAGAAAATCAGTTATGCTTTGGAATAGGCCCTGGAAGAACCTATTGCCACATAACAGAATGGCAACTTGCCTGCCCTGTGGACCTACTGGGCCCATTCCATAGTACAATTTTGGTTACTATTACAAGTGCATGATCAGCACCTGCCCTAGACTTGCTCATTCCCTAACATTAGAATTGAGGTGGAATGCAGAAATGCAGCCCGGCAGGCAGGAGTGCAATTGTTACAAGCAACCCTAGTAGTGGTGCAAAGAACTCCTCAACTGGAAAATACTTGAAAGGAACAGAGAAGATTTAAGAAAGAAAAATTCAAAGCCCTTTTTCACCTGAATCAAGGACTCGAGGCGAGTAAGCATTCGGGCAGCAATGAGACCTCGCATTCCACCTCCATCCAAACTTAATATGCAGAGCTTTCTCTTAGTATCAGGACCACCTTGACCAACAGGAAGGTCGAAAATATCATCATCCCGTGCCTGCAAGCCGGTTGCTGCTGCTGCTGCTGGAGCTGCTTCCAACCTGTTGCCATCTGCAAGTGACCTCGACTTCTCAGTATCAAGCCAATGGATGCCAGTCCCGTCTGTGTCACTACAGCTTGACACTCTAGAAAAAGCTGCAGCTCCTCCTGCAGGCTCCTCCAAGTCCATCTCTCTCCTCATATCTGACTCATAAACCCCAAAGCCTACTTCCTGACTTTCGTCTATTGAGGTTGCATGATACAGCGCTGTTGAAGAAGTGGGAGGGGGATGCTGCTTCAGTCGGACGATGCTGGGTAGAGTTGGAGCTCTTAGATTTGGTTTGTTCGGTCCCATAAATGGCGGTGGTGAAGGTAGCGGTGGTGGTGATGGTGGTGGTTGTAATTCAGTTCCTTCAGGGATGGAATCATGGACACCATGAGGGCTGTCCAGTGTGTCTTTTCCATCAGAAATCACATTTGATGCTGTTCGCTCCATCTTCAACCCGTGGTTTTGACCTCCTTAAATCGGCCAACTGCTGCACTATGGCAGCTTCAAAATGCTTGTGAAGAACCCTGTAATTATTTTTCTTAAGTCCATGATAAGAATGAGTAAGACCAACAACACAAGTAGATTATCGAATCCAAGAAAACGACAAAAATAGAGCAACTGACACTATCAATCACAAAACAAGACACCGCACAAAACCTGATCAGAAATAATAGATGATCACAATTGAGCAACATAAAAGAACTGACAAGAGTGCAGCAGAAAAAGGGGGGAAAAAACAGAGCTTCGTGTCAAAGGCAGGGAGATAATCAAAGAGATGGATTCTCTGCACAGAAAAAACACCAACATCTTGCTAGACAACACTGTTGCTAACAACAGTCTAGCGCTTAATAAGAAATGGTCAAGCAACCCTTTACCCACGCACAAAGTAGCAATCATCGTTTTCATTTTGGATCGAGAGAGACCCAAAACCTGAAATTTGGATGAGCATACGCGTGTGAAGACAAGGTTTGTGCTGCGAATCAAAAGCATCGTAATTGGCCCAGGGACGATCAAGTTACGTATGTTAAAAGATTGGGGGCCTTTGAAGACATTCCTCGCTCGTTGCAGAAATGGTTAAGCACCCTTTAACCACGCACAAAGTGGCATTCACGGTTTTAATTTTGGATCGAGAGAGACCCAAGATCTGAAATTTGGATAAGCATACGCGTGTGGAGACAAGGTTTCTGCTGCGAATCAAAAGCATCGTAATTGGTCCAGAGACGATCAAGTTACGGATGTTTGAGTGTTTGGGTACCCCTTTTGAAAAGGAACTCCCCCTTACCACAGAAAAAAGGAAAAAGAGTGCATCGATCGATCGATCAATCCAGACCATTCTTGCCATCTCCACACTCGGTTCTTTGCCAGGTGTATGAGCTTGAGTCCGCCACGTAGCTCAGGGTTGAGATTCTATGCTTTTGGGTGGGTGAGAAGATTTGGGTGCGCTTTTTTTGGGCTAAAGGTTTAGGAGGGTTATCATTTTTATTTTTTTCGTGAAGGGGGAGGGGGTGGGGGTGAGGTTCTAGGGGTTTTAATAGGTGGAAGTG
>Ga0209208_10006002_pt1 | contig 16820 bp, 17 predicted proteins | sample S1TSphfallax_3_FD_187694 | JGI IMG/M metagenome (GOLD analysis project Ga0209208, IMG submission 187694) | Host-associated microbial communities from peat moss isolated from Minnesota, USA - S1T2_Fd - Sphagnum fallax MG (SPAdes) (version 2) | ecosystem: Host-associated > Plants > Peat moss >...
GGGGGGGGGCATGCTACTACTTACTACCCAAGTTCCTGGTGTATGTATGTTTACTACTACTACTACATGATGATGGCAAGGAATAGTAAAGGAACTGGTGGTGGCCAGAGACAATTAACTAACCCAGTTGTTGTAAAAGTGTAGAGAAAAAAGGGCTTTTTGGGCCACTAGCCTGTGTACTCTGTCTCTCTGATGACTTGATCCCCTTCCACAGGGCATTCTGCTATCAGCTTTACAGACATGATATGGCAGCCCAGAAGGTGGTGTCTGCTGGCCAGAGTTAACCAGCACCCACCAGCAAACCATGTCCATTATGACTACTCAGTTTTGGAGCACTTCAACTGAGTTAATAATATCTGGTTTAACCTTGGTGTAAACCCATTGGGTAAGAAGTAGGTCCTACATATAGGTAGATAGGTAGATAGGAAAATAGGAAAATAAGTGATTACCAAGTAAGTAGATGGTTTTTAGTTTATGCATAGGTAAATAAGGTCTGTTTTGACTAGCTACCTACTAACAACCCGCAACCGAGTTAGTTGTTCGAAGGTAGCTAGTGAAAAGAAGCAACTGAGTTAACCACCATGGTTAGATAGGGAACTGAAACCCAACAGAAACCTGTTTGCTGACCATGTAATGACCTCATGACCGCGGGGCCCTTTGTACAGCAAGCAGGGTCACCTTACAGGGCGGGAGTGACCCAGCCCCCATGACTGCACCAGTTCCATTTGGGATGAACTCAAGTTCATCCCAATTATTGGATCTGCTGCAGGCATTGACGTTGGGTCATTTTTTTCCCCCCATTACTTACTTCAAGGCTACCCATAAAAAAAATATATTCGATTGCCCAAGCATTTCAAACCTCAACTACCTACCTCCACCCCACCAAAAACCCTAAACCTCGCTGCCCCTCAAACCTTATCGTTGTAGTTTGTAGGAGGCAAGGAGCATTGTTGTAGTCGAAACTTCAATGTAGCCAAAGGAGCAAAGGAGTTGTTAAGTGATTAGGAGTGATTAGGAACCAAGTGCTGCTACAACATAGTAACTTAATATTGTTGTAACATTGAAACGTAATTAAACACTGTTGCAAAATCAAAGTGCAAAAACAGTGTTGAAGTGGTGCTCCAAAAGACAATGTTGCAAAGGCGGTGTTAAAGCGATGCTACAGAAGACAATGTTGCAAAAGCAGTGTTGAAGCAATGTTAAAAAAGACGTTGCTGAAGTGGTATTGCAAAAACTTTACTCCAAAAGATAACTTGTGCATCTATGGCAAGTAAGTATACATTAGCCCTTATTTTTCTTTGTCTCTTTTTCATTATTGTCTCCTTGTAGAGTAGACAATTACGAGTGTTGCACTCGTTTTCATCTTCTGCTATTCTTACAAAATTAGGGCAGAAGATGATGACAAATGCAACGTTCATTGTTGTCTTCTACTCTTCTTATGAAACCAAGCCAAAAGACAACAGCGAATGCACCTCGTCCTTGTCTTTTGTTTTTTTTTCTTACATTGTAAAAGACAATGATAAGCCTCCCCACTCATTGTCATCTTCTGCAAATTAAGAAAAAAACAAAAATAATACAAAAACCTAGAAGAAGACAACAAGCCGACTCACCATCGTTTCTTGCAACCCAAGGAAAACCAACATCAAGGTTTTTATTCTTCCGTTACAAGAGACGATGATGAGGCTCCTAGCCCATCATCGTTTCTTAGTTTTTTTTCCTCACTTATAGAAAATGACAACAAGCTGAAAAGTTCATCGTTGTCTTTTAGTTTTTTTCCTCACATGCAGATGATGACAATGAGATGGGATCTTGGATCGTCATCATCCTTGATTGTTTTTTTCAATCACAAAAGACAATGACAAGCCTTTCGACTCATCATCATCTATTTTTTCCTTAATTGCAAAAAACAATGGTGAGCCAAAATCCTAGCTCGTCATCGTCCTTGGTTGTTTTTTCTTCAACTAAAGAAAACAAGAACGAGCCTCTTGGTTCGTTGTCATCTTCTACATTTTTTTTTCAATAGTAGAAGATGACGACAAGCCTCCCAACTTGTCGTCATCATCTCTTGGTTTTATTCATTAGTTGCAATCTCTTTGTTGAGATCCCAACTTGTTGTCATCCTTGGTTTTTTTTTTGACATTTTTTTCCTAGTTGTAAAAGACGACAATGAGCCAAGAGGCTCATCATCATCTCTTGGTTTTTTTTCCTCAAATGTAGAAGATAATAACAAGTCAGGATCCCGACTCATCATCATCTTTGGTTATTTACTTTAGTTGTAGAAGATGACGACAAGCCAAGAGGTTCATTGTCATCTCTTTGTTTTTTTCTCCATGTGTAGAAGATGACAATGAGCTTTCAGGTTCATTGTCATTTCTTGGTTTTTTTCTCAGGTGTAGAAGATGACAACAAGCCCCTAGCTTGTCATCATCTCTTAGGCTTTTTCTTCAATTGTAGAAAATGACAATGTGCCGAAAGGCTACTGATTCATCATCATCTCTTGGTTTTTTTTCAAGTGCAGAAGATGACGATGAGCTTCATGGCTCATCATTGTCTCTTGGTTTTTTTCCTCAAATGTAGAAGATCACGATGAGCCGAGATCTAGGTTCATCATTGTCTTTTGTTGTTTTGCTTCAATTGTAAAAGACGACAACAAATTACATTTTTTGCATTTTTTTTTAGTTGTAGAAGACAACAACGATGACGAGTTGGAAAGCTCATTGTCGTTTCTTGGTTTTTTTCATCTAGTGCAGAAGACAACGACAAGCCTCATGGCTCCTTGTTGTCTTTTTTTTTTAGTTGTTGGAAAAAAAAGGACCACGTGTCATGCCCAAGATCTACTATAATGATTAATAAATTTTCAATTATAAAAATATTTTAAAATGAATTCATGTAAATAATTAGTCAATATAACCAAATAATTATAATATAAATAAATTTAATAATATAAATTTATGATTTTTATATTAATTCAATTTGATTATAATGAAAAATCTAATTATAATAAATATATATTTAATTAATTAATTTAATTAATTAATTTTAATCAAAAATAAAAATTTAAAGTATAGGGCTTTTAAGCCTTTAAATATAATAAAAAATATTTATTATTGTTATTATTTAATTTGCAAATTTTTCTTGTTTCAACTGTTGTTTTTGTATAAAAAAATTGTAGCAAGTTAGAAAAATAAATTAATATCCTTTTTTATATGTTGTTTGTAATTGTTTATTTTAAGGGAGCTTGAAGTTTTTGGGCAATGGTGGCAATTGTTATTGTTGGGGAGATTTAATTTTTTGTTTTTTTTGCTTTTTGGATTGATTATTGTTTAAGGATTTGAATGCTTTTGTTCTAGGATGGCATGTCCCCAAAAGAAACTAAAACATCGAGGAAAGGTGATTGTTGATAATCAACAAGTGAATGTTGTAGCAAATGAAGAGGAAATTAAAATGGAACAAAGAATTATCATCTATACTCCTACTTTTGAAAGTAAACCTTAATCCCACTTTTATTCTTGAAAGTAAATTTGTTGTGATGGATGATATGTTTCACATGATAGGGTTTAAAAGAGTGTAATGCAACACATTATGAATAAAAAATCTAAATCCAAACCTTAAACCCATTTTCATTCTCTATATGAAAATGGGGATGGGGTATTTTTTGGCCCAATTTTTTCCAAGCAATATCTTCATTGTTTGAATGTTTTAATTGCTAGCATGTTTGCAATGCCTTCCTTGTATTTAATGTTTATTTGTTAATTTGTAATACCTTCATATTTTTAAAGTTCTTTTGTGAGTTTATTTGCAATACCTTCATATTGTGTGGGGTTTTGTTGCTGGTATGTTTGCAATACCTTCAAATTTTGTAGGTTTTTATTGTTGGCTTGTTTGCAATACTTTCATCATTCATAAGGATTACTTACTGGTTTGATTTTTAATGTTATTCTTGTAGGGGCTTCGATGGCTTGACATGAAAGTGATAAAATAGAAGTACCACCAAATCATGCAATGGAAGATGTAGATTGGGTGCATCAAAGGTCAAGGTGGAAGTGTAAGATCAATGGATGCATCAATGTTTATGTAGCTAAATGGTTACTTCGTCAACATTTGGACAATAAACACGGGCTTCACATGGAAGAAGGCAAATTTGGCCATCCTTTTACTCATGTTGGGGGACCAAGGCAACAAAATCACCGTGCTATGAATGCTAAAATTTTGAGCAACCCACATGCAAGGCAAAAGTGGAATGAAAAGAAAATTCTTTATAGAGTGAAGAAGAAAGCAAAGTTAAAATGGGATGAACTCCAAGCCTAAGCGCAACAAATGGAACAAGTTAAACGACCTTTGTTGGTATGTTGAGCCTTTGAGATCTTATTTGGCATCATTGGCATTCTAGCATGGGGGCTGGGGTTCATCCCACAAAGTGCATGGGCGCGCCTTGAAAAGGACAAAAACCTTGTTGAAACAATTTAGGCAAGCTTAGTTGCTTATGCAAAACCTTTGAAAGTTGCATGGGGCACTTGGAATTGGACATTGGGATCCAATAAATGCAACCGAGTCAAAGAAATGGATGTAATATCCAAGTATCACGATTTCAAAATCATTCATGGGCGGTATATTTCCATATTTATACTTCTTCTTTTGTTAACATTGTTTGCATCTTAACATGGGAATGTAATTTGTTTTTTTTGTTTTCTTATGTTAGATTTCAAGGCACAACAAAGGAGGCTTTTGTTACAAATGCAATTTGACTTGTGCTTGAATAGCATCAACTATTTATTCATCACCATGCAACAAAAGCTATAAAAGTTGTAGCAAAATATCGCACCAATATGGGCATTCCTTTTAGATCCGAGGAGGAAGAGGAATAATTATAGATATAACTTTAGTGCATGTATGCACCATTTTGTATCGAGCCAATACATGTTAACTTAGCATGATATATTTTTGTCACCATCCTTTTTGTAGTTTGGTTACTTGAACATTTTTGTATCAATCCGCTTATTTTATTTTGACCTCTAATTTTGGGATTTATAGATTTTGGGTTAATTTTATGCCATGTTGCACATAATACACCCATCCATTACGATTAGATTACATTTACTATAAACCAAATGAGCAATACTTTCATTTAATAGGGTTAGCACATTCTATGGCCATGTTAGAACATTTAAGTAATACCTTCATTATCCTTATCATGAAATATTAGCACAATAATTTTAACGAATTTTTTTAATTTAATATTTTTATATAATTACATTGCCCATTTTCATGAAAAGTGTCACAACCACACTTTGGGCAAAATGTGAGGATGAAACTCACACTCCCAAATGTGTGAACTTGGAGTCCTCCGGGACTCCTGCAATTTCAGAGCTCGACAGCAGAGGGCAAAACACCTTGCCTTGAGGTGTTCTTTATACCGTTGGAAAGGTCTTGAAGTGTAGATGTCCAAAATGGCCTCGCATGAGCCATTTGGACATCTGCAGCCCAAGTTATGGGCAAAAGAAGGGCCGGGAGTCAAACTGGCAGTTTGACTCCCGACCACTAGAAGTCGGGAATCGACCTCTTCCCGACATCTGCAGATGGAGTGCAATGAAGCATTGGAAAGCTCTTGAGGAGAGCTACAACTTTGGTTTAGACCTCACTCCAATCGGAGGTTGGAGCCAAGAGTTGTGAATGTCCAAAGTCCCGGGAGTCCAACCCGGGACAGTTTCGGGACTCCTCCTTGGGAGTCCCGGGAAAATGTGCCATTCAGATATAGCTCCCGCGGGGAGCTGCAGAGAATACTATATGGGGGAAGGTGGTGGCTTCCCCCGAGTCTGGGCCATGGTGAGTCAAGTGTGTCAAAGTGCCCGTGGCTTGTCCCAACACCCAAGAGTGTTCCCGAATGCTAACTAACCCTCTTGTGGTTGGTTTTAGGTGCAGATTCAAGCTTGATAATCTAGCCCCTCGTCCTAGTCTAATCCCGGGACTTCTAGCACGCCCCTCTACCCTTTTTTAGTGCTGGAAGTCGGGAGCGGCCCTCAAGTCCCAACTTTCCGCAACTCTACATAGTTGGACCTTCAAGTGGGTCCAACAAGGGACTTAGGAGCGCGTCATGGAAAGACCCCTTTGGTGCATAAATCGGTTTGTTTATGTAGGTGTTACAAACTTTTGATCTTTTTTTATTTATGGTTAGGTTTTCATAAAATGTTTCAAATTGCAATATGTGCATATCAACCAACTCATGTTCATGTTCCATTACCTTAATCTAAATTTTTTCCTAATATACGTTTCAAATAAATAGGGGGGACATTGGGTTCAAGGAAATTAAGCCCACCTTTTCGTCATTAATTGCTTTAAAATAACCTTTTTCCTAACATTTATATTATTTTCATGGAATATTTTTTTAATGAATTTATGTATTCACATACACACATATATCTAACAAGGTTCCTATTTTTCTTTTCTTTTTCATTAATGGAAAGGAGAATGAAGGTGACTCCATGGCAAAGGTATGAACAATAAAAACCTTCCCACTAGTTGGGGTGCCCCCTCAAATTAGGTCTAAAACACAAGTTGATAATCTATACACAATTTAGGGTTGTGCAAAAATAATTCCAAATTAAACACTTAGTTCTAAAAAAAATGTTAAATTCCACCATTAGAGTTATACAACCAAATTTTTTTGTGTTTATTAAATTTAGGGTCAATGTAGGGATTTTTTGTTACATACAAAGGTTTTAACTCAACATTTTAAGGTTCATTATATAGTTTTGCTTAAATTTTCAAATTTAAACCTATGCATCCATTAGGTTGTAATCCTTACATGATGAGGGTTATGTAAGGATCATTTAAGGTTATGTAAGATCATTTTGTTTACCAAATGAAATACATGCATTTAGTGTATAAAAACAATAGGACATATCCAAAAGATACCTATTTATTAAAAAAAAACCAATTATCAATACCTTCATCTTTAGGTGTAAGCATTGATTGTGTGCATGTCCTAGTTTTTCCAAACCTTAATTTGTAATACCTACATCGTTTGTAGTGAATGTTAAAGTGATCATAAAGGCAATTTTGCCTTTATTACTATAATGTAATATTACCAATCTACCATAGTAGCTTATCATTATACCTACATAAATCTATATTGTGTACCCTCACCAAAAGCCCCCTTTTGGTTAATAAAAATTTATTATGCATGTATTGCAAAAACTTAGTCCATCATCATCTAGGTTTACTTAAAGGGGTCTTGTTCACCAAATGCAATACCTACATTTAATGGATTGAATGCAATAAGAACTATCCAAATGATATTTATAACTAAAAAAAATCATCATTCTAATGAAAAAGGTAGGACAATACCCACATTAAGTGGTCAAATCCCCCTTTAGAAGGAGTAGGGAATTTGCAATATCTTCATCTAACATAATTAATACCCACAAAAGATATGAAATTATATGCAATACTTGTGTAAGTGTTTGTTAACCTTCAACCATGATATACCCTAAACCTTGCAATACCTACATGCAATACCAATTAAATGCCACAAGAAACGAGATGGGTAAGCATTACCTGCATATTAACTTGGTGATTTTTACACAATTGATTTGCAATACCCACCTTTATATGATTTTTGAGTGCAATATTTTTGTTTAGGAGTTTAGTATATATGTGTTATATAGCCTTAACAATGTAATTTTAACTTTCAAACCCTATATGTTCACTGATACAAAAATCAATGCATTAATACATAAATAATCTACTCTTTGACACAATTACAAAATGATCCACATTTAATAATAAAAAATTAAAATGGGGGATAGGTATAAACAAGTTTGTGTTTTTTTTACTCATGAACCTTCTTCTTACAGATATTTCCATGTTCTAACATCATCTCATGCCAATCCTTCATCTGATGCACTGAATTACCAAGTCCATCATTGACACAATGAAATACCATGTCGAGATGCATGACTTCATTCACCTTAAAAAGTTGAATACCTCGTACATCTATTACAATAACATGTAATAATGATGTGGTGTAGTCTATGAGTTGAACCCCACTTGCTTTGACTTCATTGATGATTTTTTGCATTGTCACCCATTCAAATAAGTCATTTTTCCGTGGGGGTGGATGAACTTGAAGGTTGGTTGTGATCCTTCTCTTTTTCCACATTGGGGGAAGTATCATCCGGTCTCATAAGCTCGCACATATCAACAACCCATGGTTTTTCAAAGTGATTTTCATCGGCCTCTTCATCATCAAATTCATTGTCATAAATGTGCAAATAGGTATGGTCCACAAACATGGCAGTAAAACCTCCACAATCAGATCCATACCATGTCCCACAATATTGAATGATATTTTCTTTAGTGGGATCAGTACATGTAAGAAAAATTGAAACTTGATGTTTGCAGAAGTTTCCACACAACACCCATTCACATGTGTAACAAGCATACTTGGTGAAAAGAAGTGGGACCTTATATGTCATATTCAAATGTTGTTGGCTTCGTACCATCAATGCATGGCTAGTTTTGTTCGAATCATCTATCCCATGGGTGACATTGGTGCGAAGGATCGTTGTGGCCTTCTCAACGCTTGTTTTCACAATGCGTTCCACAACTTTATTTTTTATGAACCTGCGTTTTTTCATTTCAACTATGTGCATGTAATGTCTTGTAATTGTTATTGTGAGTCTCCACATTAAAGAATCAATTTGTCAACCTCGAAGCCTTTTTATATCCAAAGAGAACTAACGTTTCAATGCCCCATGGTAAAACCCATTTGATGTTTGTGTGTCCTGGTTTGAATGTGGCACTCATCGAAACCCCACCATCCACAAATATACAACAAGATATAATGTGCATCCATAAATTTTCATGCATGTATAGTATGGATTAAGGTCATAATGTGGGTATTGCATTTTTCCCCCATATACAATGTGCATCTTTAAATTGTCATGCATGTATTGCATTTAGGGCTCCCACATATAATGTGGATTAGGGTCATAATGTGAGTATTGCAGTTTGCCCCCACATATAGTGTGCATTTTAAAATTGTCATGCAAGTATTACATTTAATGTTCCCACATATAGTGTGGATTAAAGTCTTAATGTGGGTATTGCATTTTGCCCCCGCATAGGATTGCTAAGTCCACCATTGATGTTTTTACCTTAATTCAAAGAGTGAATATTTTGGGATATGCACAGCATGGTGGAACAACAATAATGGATTGAGAGTTAATTCACATACCAACTTGGAAATAATAAGTTCGAAAATACTGAGTCCATGAATCACCAAGTAATTGTTAGGTGAAGCTTTCAATGATCTTGTTTTTCCCACAAATCATGAAGGTTTCAATGCTTTCATTTCGTTCAATGGGCATGTACATGATGGTGTGAAGGTCATCCAATATTTCACGTCGCATTTCACTATCTTTGATTTTTTCCATCGAACGTAAACGCCAAACTTTTAAGACCTGCCATGTGCAAAGGTAAATGGGCACTTGATCATTGGCCCACACAATCCTAACCATGCATAAAATACCAATTCATTATCATTTCAACTAATAACATTATTTACAATGGAAAATGTGGGATGAAAGTTTGAAATGGTTGCATGTACATAAAAGCTCAAAAAAAGGTAAAATGAAAATAAAACTCACCACAATGCTCGTAATTCTTGTGGGGCATCATCAACGATAAAACATGAAGGTTTCCATTTGGGGTTTTCCCTTAAAAGTTTTGTTTTCAAAGGAGTTAGCCATTCCACCAAATCATCACATGTTTGGTGGCTTGTAATGATCCATGCGACCGGCATTCCAGTGCAATGTGCATCAAACACCATCAATGTGAACAAATGAAATTTCACATCATTGGTGCCGAAGGTGGCATCCATTGAGATTGCCCCATTATCACCTAATGAAACCATGGTTTGCAATTGAAATGGGGTTCGTATCCCTATTGTGAATGGGGCATGAATCCCATTATCCTCACTTGCATCTTGAAAATAAAACACATCATCTAAATGACTAAATGCCCATGTGATAAAGGAGGTGGTTGAATTTTTGTGTAAACACCAACTTTTTGTGTGTGTTTGCAATCCAAGTAAACAATGTCTTATTGTTTAATGAAATCATACCTTGTCATTGCTTCTCCTACATTGATTTTAGCCCACCATATTGCCTTATTTTTGTCATATATTTGCTCGATGGTGTATCCTAAATCCAATTGGGTCCAAATGTGGTCCTTGAGGGCTTGTGACATTTGTGGGGCAAAAAAAAATGGTCACACAATGGAATCAAGGTCATGTTTGCCATGTGTAGGCTCACCATTGGCCTGTGTATGAGGTTGATGGTAGAAAATTATCTCTACCACCTCAAGTCGTGTGTATAATTGCTTAATCAAAAATTGAGTTAAACAACCCCGTTTAATGGATCAATGGTGATTTGGGTCTCCATGATTATCTTTTGGCCCATACCCACATGCATACCTACAAAATGTGCAATCGATTTAGGACCTAAAGTTTGGTACAATTTGAGGTTAAAAAATAAGTTCCATATAACAAAAGTGAATGATAGAACATCATACCAAATATGGCTGAAGTGGTTTTGGATTCTTGGCATTTTTACATTTTCTTATGAGGATACTCGCTTATAAATGTTCCATTCCATCAAGGAGTCTTCATGGCTTTGTTCACTAATTAGAAATTCTGAGATTCATGCATGTGGGATGTATGCACACTCAACCTCGAATTATGTGTGCCCTTCCATGTTAAACATCCTTTTTCCACACCAAGTCCATGTTGTTAAAGGATGATTTATTTGGGTTTTGAATCTCAATATATTGAGATTTTGAAGCACAACCCATGTTTAAAACTATGTCTTGAACTAATTATATAAGAAAAGATAATCAGTTGATATTAATGTCCAAAATGTTATATTTGTAATATGTTGAATTACATGTTAATTGTCATATTCAATACTAATGCAAATGTACATGTTTTAAGTACTTAATTTGTATCCCTCATTTAAAACCTATACAATCATGCACATAATACCTTAAATGTTAAATATGGAAAACATATGATATGGTATATGGCCATAATTGTAAAATTTAAATTGCAATATTCGCAAGTTTATTTTAAATCCATATTATATATGGATAATTTAAATGTAATACCCACATGATAGTTAACAAACTGCACTATTTATGAAAGAAAGAAATGTAATACCCACATTATGACCTTAATCCATATTATATGTGGGAACCCTAAATGCAATACTTATGTGACAATTTAAAGATGCACACTTGTATGTGGGGGCAAAGTGCAATACCAACATTATGACCGTAATCCACACTATATATAAGAGAAGGAAACACAATATTTGCATGACAATTTAAGGATGCAAACTATATGTGGGGGCAAAGTGCAATACCCACATTATGACCCTAATCCACATTATATATGCAAGAGGGAAATGCAATACTTGCATAATAATTTAAAGATGCACACTATATGTGGGTGGCAAAATGTAATATTGGCATTATGACCCTAAATCCACACTATCTATGGGAGGCCAAAATGTTAAATCCATATATCAAACATGGAACATTCTTAGTGGAATTTGATGATCATATTAAAACCATCCAAGGAGATTGATTTCCTTAAATTAGGAACAAAACAATAAAAAAAATTAAAAAATGATTAAGAATAAATATCATACCATTGATGTTAAAGGATGATATCACATTCAAAGGAGTTGTATTTTGATTTGAAAACAGAACATAAATAAATCAACACACATTTCATTAAACCTTAAACTTAAAACCCTAAATAATCTTAATGGTAAATGCTCTCAACCTAATGAGTATACAAACAAAACTACACATGGAATATAATTTTTTTTAATAAAAATTATGTTTTGAATTTTGACTTTAATCAATTAAAAACTATAATGAATGGAAGGATTAGCCTTAGAGTTTAAAACTAATTACCCCATAATATTTATATATAAACCTAAAAAAATTTAATGGTAAATGTCATAAAATTAATAATTATACAAACATATACAAATGCCATACAAAATAATCTTTTAGGAATGAGTGATGAATTAAAATTGAAACACAATGAAAAGAAAAAAATTAATGAATGAAATCAGAGTTCATTTTCTTACTTTTAGTGTGGTCATTTCAACTTGAAACTTTCTTCATTCACCTTCAAAAGAGATAAAATGAATCTTGTTGCAAGTATTTGTATGTGAAGATTTGGCCAAATTTCCCCCCCAAAATCCAACCTGGGATTGATTTTGAGTAGTACTAAAAATTGTGCAAATGTTCATAAATGTTTGATGTCTTTTTAACTTTAAATTTGTCAAGCCTATTCCTTAATTAAATTAAGTACATCTTGCATTAAATGCCCCAAAATGGAGGTAGAGGATTGTCACCAAAAAAAATTTCGCAATTGTAATACCCACATTTTACATTATAATTTTTACAATTGAAGTCCACAATTTACAAGTGCATAGGTAGGTATAATGACGTGTGGGTAGGTAGGTTTTGCCAATAAGTGGATGTTTGCAAATAATTAAAGTGTCATTACTGAAAAATGTATTTACTTTCTTAATTAATTTATGGAGTAGGAATTAGGTAGAAGTTTAACTAATAAAATATATAGATTCTACCAAGAAAAATAGAAGTTTAGCCAAGAAAAAATATATGTTTAACCAAGATACAAGTTTAACCAAGAAAAATAGAAGTTTAACCAAGAAAAAATATAGGTTTAACCAAAGATACAAGTTTAACCAAGAAGAAATATAGGTTTAATTAAGAGAAATAAATTTAACTAAGAATATATATAGGTTTTGTGAAGGGATATAAGTTCAACCAAGAAAAATATAGGTTTAGCCAAAAGATACAAGTTTAACCAAGAAAAAATATAGGTTTAATTAAGAGAAATAAGTTTAATTAAGAATATATATAGGTTTTGCCAAGGGATATAAGTTCAACCAAGAAGAATATAGGTTTAGCCAAAAGATATATGTTTTTCCAAGAAAGAGAAGTTTAGCTAGTAAAATGCATAAGTTTAGCCAAGAAAAAGTAGTTTGGTCAAGAAATATAAGTTTAACCAATAAGAAATATAGGTTTAGCCAAGAGATAGAAGTTTAGTCAAGAAGAAATATAAGTTTAGCCAAGAAATAGAAGTTAGCCAATAAGATATATAGGTTTAACCAAGAGATATAAATTTAGCCAATAAAATATATAGGTTTAGCCAAGAACAAATAAGGTTTAACTAAGAGAAGATTAAAGTTTTGCCAAGGTAAATAAAGGATTAATTGTTAGTTAGTAGGTAGGACTAAGATTTAAGTCAGAATAGTAGCTAGGTGGGTGGGTAGTATGGAGGTCAGGGTTGGGAAAAAATTGGCAATGAAAAACAAAATGGTCAAAGGTCAGCAGCCAAAAAAAGATTGACTGTGGTAGAATGTTGGTGAACGTAAGGTAAAGAGGTGAATGAAAAAGAGGCGATTCATCCAGCCCATCCTATGGACAGAACGGCCAACTGGTGCAGTCACGGGGGCCGGTTCACTCTGGCCACCTTACAGCAGAAGGGCCTGCCGGTCATTTTAACCCGTTCCCGCAGTCGGTCATTACGGTATGAAACAGCAGTCCTCGGCCCAGGGCATTAATGCGCTGGTCCTAGGGGGTTCCCATACACTTTTCATCCATCCTTCATGGTACACTGGTGGGTGCTGGTTCACTCTGGCCGCCTCTGCTGTGCAACCTGAAACTGACATTAACCACGATTGGGCATGGGTATAGTTATAACCCCTAGCCCATGAACCACCTTCCCATTTTACTTTTTAAGGTTACAATTAGACTCATTTACATGTTGGCTCTTTTGTTGGCCTTTGCATACCGAGGCAAGGATATTGTGTTTAGATTCATTATAGAGGACTAGTAGCTTAAGGGATTTTGGCCCCTAGGTAATAATAATAGGCCTATTTTTATATGAGGATTTTTGAAACTTGAGATTAGGTATAGAGTTATGATATCTTGAAGGATTTCAGTTTCTTTTCAAGGATTTTTCTGAAGATAATATTTTTGCATGGTGAAATATTTGAATTTTCATAATTCTTCTTTTTCCCTAAGATATTTTAAAAATTTAAATAGCAAGGTCACAGTGTGATACACCCCTTGTTTCATGGGTCTGGATGTATTTCATCCAGGATGAGAGTTTTTGGACAGAAAAAGAAAGTTGACACAAATTTTGGATTTCTTTCTGTTTGGTGGGCCAAAAAGTTATACTGTCCACAAAAAGGTGGAGAATAATAATAGTTTCCAAAGTCCACATTATTTAGCACCAACCAAGGGCCCCAGCTCATTTCATCAAGGGGTAGTTTACCGACAAAACATGGGCCCCCATGGATGATGGTACTTAGCATGCATCACGAAGTAATAAGAGTCAAAGCCAGTGAGCCCATGACCACATCTTCTTGTTAAGTGTTAGTGCTCCCAGAGAAGGCAGGAATAGGGTTTCTTTCACAGATTTTGTGATGTAGCCAAAGTGACAATCATCCAGAAAATAATTTAGCCAAATTTGGCTACATAAGAGATATGAAAGTAGGGAAAAAAAAAAAGCACAGATCCTTTCTATATTCTTGGCTACCTTCTGGAATATATCATAAGACTCTGGCTATTTGAAAATTAGAAATCTTGCAAATTTGAGCCATTTCTTTCCCAAAGAAAATCCTTTGTATAGGTTGAAATCATATTTTTCAGGTTGAAATTTGCCAAAAATTCATCAGTTGGAGAAACACACTGGGCAAGATGTTTAAAACCTCGCATTGAACTTTGTGAGGGTCATTTGCTATGACCAGCAATGACCTTCACAAGGTTCTACCACCCAATTCGACTTATGTCAATGCAAAGCTTAGTAAAGTCGAGTTGAAAATTGTTGCTTATGTGTGAATGAAACTAGACTACTGGTATATGTACTTCTCCTCTTGAGAGGTTGCCAGTTTAGAGCTGGATGAGGAGTGGAAATGTGTGCATGACAAAGAATTGTCCTGGCAGTGCTTGACAGGACAAGTGTTGAGCATGAAGTACATAAACTGAGTGAAGCACAGAACTGCCCACTGACACTCAGCAAAGTTTGTAAGGGGGTATTTAACATCCTCCAGCCTTGAGACAAGTCTTGCAATTTGAATTCAGTTATACCTCCTTTACCAACTACGAGTACCAAAGCTCGTTCAATTAATACAAAATTAGAAACTTAGTGTACTTTGAATATCATTCCTTCAATACTTCATTATTGGGGATTTTTTCTAAAAATTATGTATTACCTCTTGTGATTTTTGTTTATTAATTGTGGGTGTATTCAAATTCCATCAATTGTTTTGTGTGATGGGCCTTGTTGACTGGTTGTGTGGAACCCTGAGATTTTCAAAATTTTTTTTTGGGAAAAAGACTAAAACTGTCGACTAACAAACTGGAGGTTAATTGACAATTAACCATCAATTCTAATCTGGGTTACCCCAAACCAGGTCTAATTTCTAGAACTAGAGCTAGAATTGGAATCTAAATTTTTTAATAAAAAGAACTAGACCTAGAAACTAATTCCTAATTTCATTTATGTGTGAAACTAAAATTGGAATCATTCTAATTTAATTTTTTAGACCAAAGGCTGTTAATAAAGGTAAAGAACCACCCAACATTCATGGGAACCTAGTGGCAATCTTCATCTAGCCTAAGAAATGGTCACTTGCATGCTAGAAGATTAATTTGATGAAAGAATTCAAACAATGTCTTGACTTTGGAACAAAATTTTGGAAATATTTTTTTCCTGTATACTGTAGACGGGTTTCAATATTCAATATTTAAAAATGAAAAAAATAACATGAAAATAGCATGAGAATTTAGCATAAGTTCAAACAAATGAACTAATGGATTCTAATTATCTATATGATAATATAGTAATTTATTTTCCTAATTTATTTCTAACTTGGAAGATGTTGGTTATAGATTTTTCTTGGGGCTATAGTGGGTGACTAAATTTTGATAGGTTAAACTCGAAACATGACAAGCAATTAGGTAGTTATTGATGGATGTCAAATATATGATTTTCTACTGAAAACAATTCCTAAGAATCAATAATTGCCAAATGGAATCAATTGCATTAGGATATGAATGTGTGTGCTAATGTGAAAAATAAAACTTTGAAATGAATTTAATTTTTTTTTCTTTTAGGATGTGTTAAAGGATGACATGAAATGGGCAATATATTGCAGACCCCATTAAGCATTCCAGATTGACAAGAAACTCTATCATCTATAATCAACTTTATTTAATTTGATCTTAGTTAAAATTAGTGTTATGAAAGATATCTTCTTTTATAATGTTCCCAAGATATTTTTAAAATCTTGGAACGTTAGACAAAGTTGATGTAATTAAATAGTTTTTAAAATTTATATTATAATAAAAATGATATTTGTGTCCATATGTTTCATCCAAACCTTATTCACTCCTTTCCCTTACCCACATACATAGATCAAAAAAGATAAATTAACATGTGCCTTTTCATGTCAATGTATATGTTCTACATGACCATGAAAAGGAACAATTTTGAGGTTTGGCATAAATAACAATGAACTATTGGAAACCATATGGGAACAAAAGAATTGAAGAAGGGAAAGAGGGTGAGATGGGAATTTTGCTCAATTTGTAGCCTTCCCCTTTGGACAAGGGCATTACATTCATTAATATAGGTATTAGTGTTATTCACAAACTAAACCAAACTGAGAACTAGCCTTCAATTTGGCTGAAATTGAGGATCTGAGGAC
>Ga0209208_10006004_pt1 | contig 16816 bp, 26 predicted proteins | sample S1TSphfallax_3_FD_187694 | JGI IMG/M metagenome (GOLD analysis project Ga0209208, IMG submission 187694) | Host-associated microbial communities from peat moss isolated from Minnesota, USA - S1T2_Fd - Sphagnum fallax MG (SPAdes) (version 2) | ecosystem: Host-associated > Plants > Peat moss >...
TTCATCTTTTTGTCTTGTTATTGTCATTTTTTTTGTTTGGTATTTTATTTTATTTTATTTTATTTTATTTTGTTTACAAATTCATTCATAAATTACCTAGGCAAATAAATTGGTTGTGGACAATTGAACATTTCGATGATCTTAACATTTGAAGAAACATTGTAGGGCATCTCTTGGTGCTTTTAATGTCAATAGTGGGTGCCCGTGGCTGAAGGCCACTGTGAAGTCCCCCATGGGTGCCTGTAACCTTCGGCCACTGTTTATTTTTTTTCTTATTTTTTACTCTTTATTTTTTACTGCCCTGGACACCCTGCCCTGCCCTGCCTTGCCCTGCCACTGCCCCTACCCTGCCCTGCCCTTGCCCTTGCCCCTGCCCTGCCCTGTTTCGAATTTTCCTTTTGCTACCAGGGACAGGAGGAGGAAGTTACACAGGGAACGGGCAGTGCTTTTTTTTCCTTTTGCTGCCAGGGACAGGAGGAGGAAGTTACACAGGGAACGATCAGTGTTTTTTTTTCCTTTTGCTGCTAGGGACAGGAGGAGGAAGTTACACAGGGAATGGGTACTTAAAGCAAGACCGTACGTACCCATGGTGGGAAGCGTTTGAGCACATGCAAAAGCTACTTAGTAGAAAGTAACTTAGGTAAACTAGGTAAAAGAAGGTAACTTCAGACAGACAGTAAATAAAAGAAGGTAATAACAGACGGACAGACAGACATGTTGCCTTTATATATAAGATTTACAAGGTAACATTTGGGTTAGAAATGAAAAAGATATTGCCAATCATAATGGGGACTTTGGTTATGGCACATTTCAACAATTAGAGGGGCACAACATTTTGGCTCTTGATTAAATGATCTTAACATTTGAAAAACATTTGTGAGCATTTCCAACACCATTTACAACATAACATTTAGGTCAGAATTGACCAAGATATTATTGGTCAAACCAAAGGACTGTGGTTACAAAACACTTCAATATTCAGAGGGACAGAAAAAAATCCTTATTACCAAATGATCTTAACATGTGAACAAAGTTTCTAGAGGATCTTTAGATGTTTCCAATGTCATTAACAATGTAGCATTTGGGTAAAGTTCAAAGAAGATATCACAAGTCAAAATAAAGAACAGTTAAAATTTGTTAAAGGTGCCAAAAGATTTAAAACATGATTTTCAAGTTTAGAACATGAGTTTTGAAAGAACAAGAAGGAAGGGCTTGAGTTACTTGCCCCCACACTTGCAATGACTGATTTCATTGCTCAACTTCAACTAGGATAGATCAAATGATGCAAGTTAAGGTGAGATGTTAGTGAGAGGCCTAGGGCATTATTTCTTATGGAACTTGTTGGGTATATAGGCCCTTATGCTTGGTTAGGTGCCAATGAGAAATTTGGGCAATCCAAAATTCTCAAATGGCCAATGAAATGGGCACAATGGCTTGCATTGACATGTTTCTTTTTGTAATGGTTTTCTAGGTGCTTGTGATGAATTAGAGCCAAAATTTCCAAGTGGGCAGAATGGCCTGTACTCCACATGTCCCTTAAGGAAATGGTTTTCAAGGTCCTTGTAGGAACCTTTAGCTGACTCGACAAGCAGCAGTGCACCATCTATGGTACCTTGGTAAAAATCCATTTATATCATTTTAAAATATTATAAATATCCCATGCTTAGACTAAATTTGGCTCTCTGAATTCAAATCTAACTTTTTGGGGCTTAATATGGCCACTAAAAGGCCTCACTCAAATAGATGAAGGTACCATTTGGGTGTTGGTTGACCCTAGCCTAATGTAAAGCCACAGGGCTGGATTGTTAGAGTAAAACTCAGCACACTTTTTACTTTTAATTTGTTTTATCATGATACCCAGAGGTACAACATGGGTGCCCACCGGGTATCACAGGCAAACATTAGAAAAATTAACATGGGCATTTCTGAAAGCAAAATGCTTGCATCATCAAAATGCCAGCTTGCTTCTGACGTTTGATTTTGTCGTATATGTGCGGCACATTTACACTGTTGCAAAGTGCGGGTGGTTATACCACCCATTATGATTTACAACTGAGTTGATGTTGGGTTTTAGCTTGGAATCATATCTTATATACACTCCTTCCTCCCCATCCTCCAACCAGGTAGGTACCAGTGTTGTGCGTGTAAATGGTTTGGGACTTACACAGAGGGTAATGAAATTTATTTACACTCCATGCAAGTTTAATTGTATAATATTCATATACATTCATGTTAGTGTAAATGTAGGATACGAAATGTGTAAGTGTAAGTTTTTAATTGTGTAATTTTATTTTAGGCCATGTAAAACAATGTATTAAGTGTAAATGAAAATATATATATACTTATATGATTCTACATGGCTATGTAAAACAATATAAAAAATGTGATTTTTACTTGAGGAGGGAAGATTTCATAATGTATTTGATGATAAGCCAGCTAAATGGCTTATTGTAAAAACAAAAACTATCTAAACATACACCCACAACTAATTCATATGACTTTGCAAGAAGGTATGGTCTAGATATATAATACAACTATCTATAATATAAAATAAGGAAAACAACACTAGAACCCTGAGTTTGATCATAAACAAGGTGAGATTCAAAAAAATAAAAACCTACCCTAAAAAAAGAAAAACATTAGCATTCAATGGTTTAGGGACCTCAGTTTTTGTGGTGAACTGAGTTTCACCTTTATCTTTCCTTTTTCTTTAATGCCTCCACTGTTGCTGCATATATTTTCATTGCTCCTACTTGTAAAGCTACTATAGTTAGTCTTGAACCTTGTGCATTAAATGCTGATTTCAGCATTTCATTCCCAGATTTAATTTAAAAATTTACTTTATGGATACCCCTGAAAGAAGGGTTTGGCGTGAAAGGAGGCCCAAAGACAGGGTGAGTTTACAAATAATTTAATATTTACAGTTCCACTTATACGCCCCAAAACATTTACAGGGGGCCCTGTAAGTGCATTTGACAAATATTTACACTGGCTTACGTGTAAATGTAAAGAAATATATATACACTGCAACAGGATAAGTGTAAGTGTAAAAAAATTGGATGTGGAAGTGTAAATGATTTACACTTACACAGGATTTACATGCCATGTATATGGTTATTGACACTTACATCCACAACACTGGTAGGTGCCAGTCTTGTGTGGTTATTTGATTTTTCAAGTAACTGTTGGGTCTGGTATTTTGGAGAAAATTGAGAATCAAAGAGGCACCAGCTCTGATTATTCTAGAAAACTCAAAGGACTAGTAGATTTTGTGAAAAAACTGCTAAATAACCAGCAGTTATTTTGAAAAATTATGCTTATACACCAAAATCTGCTTTTAGATATTTTCACACCTGCTGGGTAAGTGAACATATTAACTGGTGGGGATCTGTAATAGATTCTGATTAACCTCCCAACACTAGTAGTTAAAAGGTGGTCAAGTAAGTATCATTGATATATATGTAATGAATGTAAATTGTCACTTGCTAGGTAGGGTGATGGGTGGGTATTAAATAGGTGTCTATGTAGTTCATCAGTATATAGTTGACCATCATGATTAGCTATGGAATAGGAATGAGATGAAAAAGTGTTTCCAATCCATATATTGTCTATCTTACATTGTATGTTGGTGGTGGTTGTTCACTTGGCAAAATATGTGACCCAATACTCACCAGTGCACCATCCAGAAACACACATGACTTGTGGTTCATGCCAATTGTTAACATTAGGTTCCATCGTGATAACCTATCTTTTAACCTTCTGATCTCCCTCTTCCCCTACTTATAAGTGCTACATACATCTATAGTTTTTGTTCCATTCCAAACTTTCTCATTGTTTACTTGACCCTATTAATTAAAAAAAGGTTTTTGCAATTTGAAATGCCTAATTTAGCATGGCTATCCAAACACTTGATAAATCCTCTCAATGCTTGTAGATTGTCCCGGACAAATTTCACTTTGCATCACTTTCATTAGCTTTTTGTGATTGAAGGACATATATCTTTTGAAATAATTAATCTTGTTTCTATGCCATGGAGATATACATTGTTCAGATGGTGGCCTCCAAATTTTTAATGCACTTTTTTTACCTCTTTGTAAGGGTAAAATGTAAGTCTTCTTAACAATTATTGTTCTTTCTAAACCACGGTATTCTTATTTACATGAAGGTATAAAACATGAGCTAAAGTTTATGATTGAAGGGATACATATGGCATCAAAAGCTTTGCAACATCATTAACATCATACAAGGTGTACAAATAGATATGTTATGTTGTATTATCATTCATGAACATTAGAACTTTTACACAATCCATCAAAGTTTTCATGTACATTTTGATGGGAGTCAGTATATAATATAATAGTTTACATTATATTACTAAGGGCATTATAATTTACAATACTTTATTGGCAAATTTTCTTCTTTATTGTCACTAGATTATGTAACAAAGTATGAACAAACCACACTCTTAACTTGATCATTTTGAGGCTTCCGGAACAACATGACATTTTGTTAGTAGGTTCAAATAGACCTTATTATATTTTGATTGTTATGAAATTTACTCTTGGACCTTGTACCCTCTTTGCTAATGAACAATACAAATGAAACATATTTGTAGAGTTTAGAATGTATTTTTAGATCAATAATGTTTGAATGGTTTGAAAATACTGAAAACCATGCATAGTTAGGCAGTAAAAGTCAAAAAGTGTGAACAACCAAGTATGACATATTGCGGGCACTGTTTCAGTCCAACAATGTGGTTTTGTATTTCTGGTCCAAAAACCTAGAGAGTAAACATCTCTAGGTGAAAATTCTACTATCTACCTCAACACCCAAATCATTAGGTTGATCTCAAAATTTAAAAACCATATTTCTACTCTCTACTTCTTTTGAACCTGATTCTAAAGCTCCTCCAAAACAGGGAATTCTCTCTATTTTTCCTATAAGACCTTTTAAGATCATCTGTACAACTCAACAGATGCAAGTTCTTCAAGTTTGTCAGGACTTCTAGAGAGAGAGGTAAGCTTCTAAGAGAGTAACAACCGTTGAGATATAGTGTTTGCAACTTAGGGATAGCACCTCCCTCCACTTCTGGAAATTCAACAAGGTTAATACAACCTTGTAACTGGAACTCTATAAGAGCTGGAAAAACACCACGACATGTGAAAGAAGCTGGAAGCCTTTCTAAACAATCACACCAAGTTATAGAAAGACTACTAAGTTTTTTGAAATCTGGCATCCAAGCTGGCAAGGTTTTGAGGTTGCGAAAACCATATAACCTCAAGTCTTCAAGCTTCATATTTCTGTTGTCAGGCAACAGAACATGTTGACAATTCGCTCCTTCAATAAAAAGGTGTATGAGAACCTCGAACCCAAATATGTTTTCCAAGGAAACTCCTTTTGCTTCAGCTTCATGACCAAGAGACTCTGCCATAACTATGTGCCATGGACCCATTTCTGTGTGAGTATGTTCTGCCCATTTCAACTGAACACAGCTCTGTGTTTAAAACTTTAAGTGATTCTAAGCCAACCACTCCAGAAGGGAGATATCTCAACCTGGTACAATATGATAGATTGAGATTCCTTAACACTCATAAATTTTCTATTGACTCTGGTAATTCTTGCAGACAAGAATTATGTGATAGGTTAAGATAAACCAAATGCTTGAGATTACCAAGTTCCTCAGGCAGATATTGAAACTCTCTGTGACCTAGATCCAGAACCCTTAGATTTTGAATGCCCTTCAGGAAACCTGCTGGCACACCAGATATCTTGTTGTGACCAAATAGTAGTGTCAGCGGTTCAGGTGCACAAAACGTTGAAGGCAGTGTCTTCAATTTGTTGTAGTGTAATGATAATCTGTGAGCTTTAAGAGGTTGCTTACATTCAGTTGTCCAATTTGGAGGAAACTCTGTCAAATTTTAACATGCTTGATAAAGAGCAAGCTGTTTTGCAGGGGTTGTGCCACCATCAATTTGTAGTATGTAGAAAGCCAAGTCTCTCATCACATCATGTACCTTGTACTGTGGGAAAACATCTTTATCAAACTCTACATCCAACTCTTCATCTGACTGACTCTTCATCCAACTCCACATCCAACACTCCACTTAACACTTCAACCAAGTTTTCAGGCAGGTCTTCATCTAATTCCTCATCCAACTCTTCATCTGATTCCTCATCCAGATCTTCATCTGAACCATCAACCCTCATCTGACTCTTCATCTGACTCTACATCCAACTCCACATCCAACACTTCATTTAACTCTTCATCCAATTTTTCATGCAGGTCTTCATCTGATTCCTCATCCACCTCTTCATCTGATTCTTCCTGCCTGCCTTCATCTAATTCCTCACCCAACTTCCCATACAAAGTTGCTTCTATACTTTCCTTGACCCACTTATCAAGAAAATTTGCATTTAACTTTTCAATTGCCTCAATCAATGATTGCCTCTTCAATTTCATTAACAAGTCGTATGCATCAATTCCAGGATCACCTCCAACATATCCAGGAACAAGCCCTTCTCCAATCCAATACCAAAACAAAACTTGAAACTCCACCTTATGATCTTCAGGAAATGTCACGAAGTAAAACAGTCCTGAGATCGTGGGTTGTCCTCTTTCAGGACATCATAGCCAAGCTTCAAGCGCTCATACAATTGATTTTTCATAGGTCTCTCCCACATGCGTGATTCCTTCAACTTCTTGAGAAGTGGCTTCCATTCATATTCATCTGAGGTCTTTCCAAACATTGCTGCACCTGCCACCTTCAGAGCTAATGGAAGACCTCCACACTCCTCAGCCATAGACTTTGCCAATGCCTCTAATCTATGAGGAACATTAGATGATGTCCCAAATGCATGCACATGAAATAGGCTCCAACTATCCTCTGGTGAAAGAGTCTTCATATGCAGTTGGCTTATGCATGATCTCTGCAATATAGACTCAATTCTGGTGGTCAACAATGTCACACTGCCCTCTCCCTTGCCTAAGTCAAGTGCATCAAAGTCTTCATCTTTCCAAACATCATCCAAAACCAAGAACACCCTTTTTCATGTAAGCTCACTTTCCAATTTTTGCCTGTAATCCACCATGTTAGATGCAAATGTAATTTTGAACCCATATCATCACTTATGCTTCAATAGAGAGACAATATGTCAGAGTTTGCCCCACAGTGAGCCAAATAAATGTTTCTCCTTGAAAATGAACGTGCACCTTTGGGCTGCCATACACTTTTCGAAGAAGAAAAGTTTTCCCAACCCCACCCATGCCCGAAACTCCAACATAGGGAGGACTTGCATCACTTCTTGCTGAGGTGAGCAACTTTTCTAACCTCTCCACATAGCTCTCCAGACCAAAGATTGCTTGAGACAAGTTATGAGCCTCATAATGATTTTCTCTTGACACCTTTAGAATCAAGATACAATTTTAAAAGGGTTAGTCCCATTATCATTCAATAATGAAACAACACCACATCCTTACTCGTTCAAATGTTAATGCGCTGTACTAAGAAATTAGCATTGGGTAATGACTTCACAAATTCAAGATTCATCAACCTCAATCAAGTCCCACGTCCACCCTACAAAAAAAACACTAACTCAAATTTGAAGAGTAATGCTTCAATCACAGTGAAACATGAAACTAGCTTGGTAATTAAGACTCACCTCTTTAATAAATCTTAGAAGCAACGTGTAGCCAATATGGTGTTGGCTTGTAGGCTCGCACACCTCCATGTGATTAGCATCCTCAGCCTTGTAAGAACTACCTCCTGCTAATCATTGTGCCGAAGAAAAATGAACCGAAATTCCCTGCTCCCACAACCAAATTGAAATTACACATTACAACATATCAGACATGTAATTCTCAAATATATTTGATAGAAAAAGGGGCATTTCTTGTAGGAAATACATACCACATTAATTGGCTTGCCCTCACCAAAAGCATACACATAGACCTTCTTTTCCTTCAAAACGTTTTCAAATTCTTGTGATAACTCTTCCATATCTTGTTGCCAAGGTTGGACATTCTCCATTATCCGAGCATGATGTTTGTCATTGGATCTCAACAAGTTGTTCACATACTTGGCAATATTGTCTGATCCCGCATGTGGAACTGCATAGAAGACCACCCCTCTCACATTATTCAAGAAGGCTTTTGCACGATCCACAGCAGCTCTGGTCCAAGAATCTGTAGGATCTTTGATGGACATCTTCTTTGCCATTACAACCAAGCTCTTCAACACCAATCCTCCAAAACTATGGCCTATTAACACAATAGGGCAATCCCATTTAAACCTGCACAAAGCATATGCACTTGCTATGATAATTCTCTGAAAACTTCTAAACACCATAAAATTCCAAATTAGTTGCCTTTACATACTTGGGATTGAAATATCTTTTGGAGGGCATACCTCCCACATTATTCAAAAAAACATTTGCATACCTGACTGCAGCTTTGCTCACAACATTTCTAGGGTTTCGATTGGTCAAGGTCCTCATCACTTTCACAAACTAGCTTTTCAACACCAACCCCCAAAACTATCACCTATAAACACCTAAGTATGATTCCACTCACCCCCACACAATATATTTATTTCCTATGGTGATTTTTCACAAATCTTTTTAAACTCCATCTCTATTTCAAATTAGTTGCCTGATAGCTACCATTGGTAGCTCTCCATACTAACCTTTATGCGTTTGATAGATGAACAAATGTTAAGGTTATAAATTTCAAATCTGAAAAATTATTTGCTTGATATATATTTGTGACTGACATTTGCTCAAGTGTGGCATTTTGGCAAACAAAGAGGGAGTCGCACATATTGATGAGAGTCTGGAATAGGTTATGAGCAATCTCTGATACATCATGATGAGGGGAGGTTATAACATGTGCATTGTATGAAACTAACAAAATACGCACATCTTTGCTCCTTTAACAAACTTAACCTCTACTCCCCATTTTGGACAAAACTGGCCTGATAACCCATTGGAAACTTAACTATCTATTCCTTGTCATCATTCTCAGTGTTATACAAATTAAGTTGTAATCAGAATGTTAAAAAAACTAGACATACTACACCTATGAACATGAAAGTCCTTGCACTTGGAGGCCACATGTTGCTCTCAAGCATACAATTTTTTTTCTTTCACACAAAGAGGGCAGAAAGTCCCTGACAAACATGTACAGCTACAAATATCATACACTGTTGCAAGTTGTTCAGCTGTTCTCTCATCTTGCAATTGAGCCACAAGGAGTCAATTTTTAGACTGAAAATTACCTAACAACACGACCTAGGAACATAGTACTACTGCAAACGTTAGATAAAGCGTTTTTTTCAAATAAAAACTTGAGGAATAAAAACAATATGCAATTTGTGTTTAGCTGATTTTTGACCATGGGGTGGTTGAATTTGGTGAGATTGTCGGTAAACCTTTGTTTCATTTTGAAGAAATAATTACTCTCATGTGATGAAAAGCTCACAAATTATTATACCCCAAGCAAGACTCACGTTCAGCCAAAAATCACCTATTGCAGAAATGGAGTTTTGCACCCCAGAAACGTTGAATATCTGAAGTTTCAGAGTTTGGGAACACCTTAAAAAAGAATGGCAGATGATGTACTAAAAAACTTTCTATCTCTTGCAACGACACTTCAATCTTTTGAACAGCGTGGTCATCGGTTTAGTACCTAAAAAATTGGACAAAAATCCGAGGAATTTCAATCCAGCTCATGCAAATGATTCAATCTGCACAAGAAAAGTGGTCAAATGATTCAAGTTCCTTCAGCAACAAGAAGGTAGTCAAACTAGTTCTGGAATGTGATTGAACGAAACCCTCAACATCACTAGAACTCCGAGTGATACTGCAAAGTGAAGTACAGGACGGCCCGCCAATCTACTCAAATGACGCACAGGAGAAGTTTTCATGACTCGGATCACACCATCCACAAGAGTGCAGTGTGATGAGATACAATCCGACCAAACTAGTGTAGACATCATACACAAGATCTGATTTTGCAGATGCCAGAATATATGTATACCTGCAAGCGGATGGCATACCAGGGCGATAGTGGCGGGCTTGGCCGACACTGCAGAGTACTGCCACTCCTGTCAGAGTAAAAAACCAACGAACAGCAACCCCTTCAACCACGGAACAGATCCGATCTCGTGACGCTGGACCAGCGCACATTTCTCTCGTGGGAGACGAAGAACCATCGACCTTACAACAATATACCAAGTGGCTTTTCCGTGAATGCTTCCATTCCAGAAACGAAACAACAGGGAGAGAAAGATTGCAGATCTTCACTCTGCCCAACAAACTGCAGCGTAGAGCCCTAAACCTCCCTAGAGCGGTACCACTAGTCCAACGACCTCTACGGGGGGGAAAAAATGGTCCGCAAAGCAAGACACATAGGACTTCTGCAAACTTCAAAGAAACACCCAACAAAAACTTATGACCCACATAATGCAGCCTACATATGCAAGAACAAGCTTCACATCTCCAAATCCAAGCTCCACAATCTGTAGAGAAAAAAACTGCGACATTACAGGGGTAGACAGAGAAACCGTGCGGTCGACACGAAAAACACAAAAGTGGGAAGAGAAAGGAGGAACCAAGACTCTATAAATCGGTTTGTAGTTTGTGCTACCAACACAACTGCAATTTCTTGATGGCAAGCGGAGAAAGGTGCATCTAAAAGCACCTCCATGGCAAAAGGTAGAAAACACGTTCAAGTCATTAATTTTTCGTCCTTGTCCTTCGCTCTGTTGCGCATTCCTCCTCGCTACGGTACTTCGCGGGTTATTAATAATGCAGTCCCACAAACTTCCTAGTGATTCTAGGGAGCTGCTACCCCCCTCTGTCTGCCGCATGTTTCTCTTGTCTTCTTGCACATGTTTTTCGGCCCTACATGGTTCTGCATGAAACCACGTAGCACGGTTCTACATGTTCTTTTATGAAGCAAAAAATGACAATTTTCGTCATATTTTATAGTACTGCTCTAAATATTTTTATTGTTCTGCTCCGCTTTCCGATTCTAAATCTGAACTTCCCGAGGAAAGGATATGGTACTAACCACTGCCATAGATTGAAGCGCCGAGTGACGCTTGATTTCTTTCTTGTTCAAAGAACTCCTACAGTCAAAAGTCAAACCCTGCGACAGAACCACACGGTTCTCCGCAGGGCTGCACTGTCAGGCCCAGAAAGGGCGTGGGACAGCAGAGCTCGGGGGGGCGGGGGCGTGTTGCGTGATTCTATAATTAGTATACCATGAGCTTCTTTTTTTTGGTGTTGAATTTTCGCCAATTTGCTAAATATGTTTCAAAGGGCAGATTCTGTCCCAGATTTTCTGTTCTAAGCAAAATCGCCTGAAAACGAATTTTTTATTAAAATTGTCTGTCAGATTTTTGCTATTGTTTCCAGCAGGTAGCCAACATACGTAATGACTTTAAATAATTTTTAGTTTCATATCTGGTCCATAGCCAGATGTGGCTAAACCTTCTTGAGGATGATTATCACTTGAGGGACATCACATACTTGAGAAAAGGAACACTGGTACTGCCATGGTAGCCAGGGTGAACCAGCACCCACGTTAGCACCTTAATCTTTTTGAGTGAGGCCCTTAGTGGCCATATTAAGCCCCAAAATTGTTGGACTTGAACTCGGACATGCTGATTTAGACTATTTAGAGGATATGTGTAATATTTAGAAATAATTTAAATGGATTTTGGGATTTTACCATGGTACCAAAGTGGTGACCTGCCATGGTAGCTTCCACACAAAAGATTTTTACTATGGTTTCTGAGAGGTAGCCAACATACAAAAAGAATTTTAAAGAATTTATACTTTCATATCTGATCTGTAGCCAAATATGTTCTCCAAGTTCTCAATGTGATCCACAAGAGCTGAACAAGGGAAGAAGGATGCAACAAGCAATTTAAAACAACAAAAAATCAGTCAAGTTGGATAATTGCTGCTAACGGATCTTTGCTATGCTGCAAAACTATGTCCTTATCAATTCCAGGTGGTAAATGCCGATTGGAAAATTTTCACCATCTATCATGACTGTGATGAGGGTTGTAGGAATTCATTCTTTGTTGGAAGTTCTTGAGGTTGAATTTGGAGAGTAGCTTAGAAGGATAGATAGAGCTTAGAGGAGCATGCAGAGCCGAGGGAGTACCCGGGTTCCGGTACTCCAAGGGCTGTACCTCCAAAAATAACCGATGCAGAGAGTTTTCCCCAGTAATACCTGGAGGGTATTCTCCGGGTATCATGGGAGAAAAGAAAAGAAAAGGAAAGAGGCTGTAGTAGCAGCTTTGCCAGCAGAAAGAGGGAAGCTTACAAGCAAGATTTGCACATCCAGAGGTACTGTCGTCAGATATTCTCTGCTCAAGGGATTTTTTCAAGGATAGGAAGCATGGATTGCACACTCTTTCTCCTTTAACCATACCCTCTCCCATCACAATGCTCCATTCATTCCTCATGACCTCAAGAATGCAGTTCTAAGCTAACATCAGAGTCTGGGGTACCTTTACTTCCACAGAAAATTGCTTGACAGGCGCACATTACTTGTTATGAAGTTGGCTGCATATCTTGAATTAACTCTTGGAGAATCCTAAAACATCTATCATTGTCCACAGCTCCAGGACCCAACAAGATTGGATCCACACCTGTGAGTGCTCAACCACAGCAGTGTCTGGTAGCAAGGCAGGCCCCAACGGATGAGAGACGTGCAGCATTTGGAAATATTCTACCACCATCACTGTATGTATGTTAGCTAAGAAACTTGAGCATTCATTCTCCAACAAAAAACAGCAGAGATTGCACAAGGGAAGTCTGTGACAGAGGCTGTCATTGGACCAGCATCACTGTGTGGATGAGACTTGTGCATTCATTCTCCAACAAAATAGCAGAGATTGCACGAGGGAGGTCTGTGACAGACCAGCCCATGGTAACAAGGACCAGCTTGAATTCACCTTGTATGGTTGCTGAAGGAGTGGATGCTGGGGAAGTTGAAACAGGACAGGAGGAGGATTGGGAACCAGCTCACATAACTGATCACCAATCAAGCAATGGGGAGTCATGGGTTCCTCTGGAAGCAGGTTGCAATGTTGAATCCATGCAGAAAATGATTGCCAAAGATTAGATGCTTCACTTGAAGCATTGGCCTTTCTCTCAATGTGGCATATAATTAGTTCTGGATATACTTCAAGGCCAAAAGGGTGGGTGTAGGAAGTAGTTGCAAGTTCCTTGTTCCAGTCTTGGTTTAAGGGTGTTCATGGTGGCCGGTCCTATGAAGAAACAGAGCCAGAATCGGCAGACCCTTGGATTCTATGCCCTAAACAACAATTGGCAGCTCACACTGGGAGCATTGTTTGTTGAAGGCTTTGCTGTGACTGGCTTGTTTGTTGAGGAGCCTGTGGTTTGTTTTTTCTGTTTCCAGATTCATCTACCTGGCATGTTCCTGAGCAATGTATGTTGAAGTCCCTGCAGAGAACAAGGAGTCAACAGAGATGTTGCCCAATCTGCCAATTCTCCCCATTATGTTAAATCCACCTTCTTCCAAGGCATCCTGCATAGTATTAGAGAGAAAACCTTCAGCTTCTAAAGATGACAATCTTTCAGTGACATTGGATATTGGAGGTTCACCTAATTCCCTTGTGGAGTGGAAGGCTCTCATAGGCTTCATGCTCACCATGCCCAACTTTTGTCTACAAGAGGGAATGAGTCTTTTTTGACTCGCTTGATTCTTGGAAGGCTGGTCTCAGAAGATGAATCCTAGCCTACTGCACTTGGTGTGGGTCTAGAGGTAAGTGCAAGAGAAATTGGAGGCAAGACTCCTGTGCCCCTCCTGATTCCATTGCTATCCTCCTCTAAGTCATCTGGCATAGATCTTGATGATGCAATTGCATGTGAGACTGCATCAATGCCAAATACAACTCACATGGTCAGATTGGGAACAACAGATTTGGATAAATCTTACTGGGGACTAAAAGGTGTGAGCAAACTTACAGTAGCAGAGACTGGTTCAACTCCCCAGAGTTTGATCAAGGGTTTAGGGACAAGTTTGACTATGCCACAAGAACATAGCTAAGAAAATTTCTCTCCGTGGCATTCCCTGTGGATGAAGTTCCTGAGGAAGAGCTCCCTGAGGCTGCATTTTTATCAAGCATTGGCTGGAGAAAGGACTGTATCTCCAGTAGAAAAAATTCTGATGTCCTTCAGCATCCAGCCATGACTTCATGTGAAGTCAGGAATGGATTGAGCAAATACTTGAAAAGAACACACTGTGCATCCAAGGTCACTAGTGCACACCAGTCATTGGAAGTGAAGGATTTCAGCATCACTGGGCACAACAATTCAGAGGCAGCAGTGTACCCGGAGGCTCCTGCACTGGAGTCAGGGTCATTTGTTGGAAGCATGATCTCAAAAGCATGTCTAGAACACAGAGTTTAATACCCACCAACATCCCCCACTGGAACAAGGTGAGAGAAATTTTGTTTGACTGAAATATCATAAATGCTCCTTGACATTGTAAAGAATCTAGTTGCCAGCTTCTCTGCACCTGATCTTATTTTGAAATCCACTTCCTTGTCTACCAAGAAAAGTCCAAACAATTGTTGCTTGTCTTCATGTGATTACTGAATGGATGTATGATGCATTTGAGTTGAAGTATTGAGCTTCTGGTGTGTGCTTGTACAGAAAAAAATTCTAAGAAGAGAAGATATTTTTGCGGAACAAAAATCTGGAGACAATCACACAATATTTGTAAATTGTGTTGTCAATGCTTCCCATGGCCAATCAAGGAAATCACAAGTCCAAGGCTAGAGTTGTGACGAATCCACAATTTGACACACTGAGATAATCAAAATGTTTTAAGTTGTGATAAGTCCACAATTGAATCAAGTAAACACTTGAATTGGGAACAACAAAATAAGTCCAATTGCACCAAGCTTTGAAGTTTCCCAAACTCCAATCCCAAATTTTCCAATTTGTGGCATTGAAATAGTCAAAATGTCTTGAGTTATGACAAGTCCACAATTGAATCAAGTAAACACTCCAACTTGGAATAACCAAATGAGTCCAGTTCCACCAAGCTTTGAAATTTCCCGAACTCCACTTGCAAATTCTCCAATTTGTGACACCCAAATAATTGAAATGTCTTGAGTTGTGACAAGTCCACAATTGAATCAAATAAATACCCCAATTGGGAATAATAAAATAAGTTCAATTCCACCAAGCTTTGAAGTTTCATGAACTCCATCAACAAATTCTTCAATTTGAAGCACTCAATTAATTGAAATGTCTCAAGTTGTGACAAGTCCACAATTGAATCAAGTAAACACCCCAATTGGGAACAACGAAATAAATCCAATTGCACTAAGCTTTGAAGTTTCCAAAACTCCATAGGCAGATTCTCCAAGTTGAGGCACCCAGATAATCGAAATGTCTTGAATTGTGACAAGTCCAGAATTGAATCAAGTAAACACCCCAACTTGGAACAACAAGATAAATCTAGTTCCACCAAGCTTTGAAAATTCTTGAACTCCATAGGTAGATTCTCCAATTTGAGGCACCCAAATAATCAAAATGTCTTGAGTTGGGACAAGTCCATAATTGAATCTAATAAACATGCCAACTATTGACAATTAGATAAATCGACTTTCACCAAGGTTTAAAATTTCTTGAACTCCACTACGAGATTCTCCAATTTATGACACCCATATAATCGAAACGTCTTGAGTTATGACAAGTCCACAATTGAATCAAATAAACACCCCGACTACCAACAATGAATTAAGTTGAATTTCACCAAGCTTTGAAGTTTTTCGAACTCCACTGGCAAATTCTCCAATTTGAAGCACCTAGATAATTGAAATGTCTTGAGTTGTGACAAGTCCATAATTGAATCAAGTAAATACCCCAACTCAAAACAAAAAGATAAATCCAAGTGTTTGAATTCCTTCAATTGAAACATGGAGTTAGGTAATGCCTTTAAATTCGAACAAAATGTCAAATTCAACTCATTTAACTTCAATAATTTCCCAATATCCTTGGGAAGTTCTTTAAGAGCTTTGTAATTTGAAAGGATCAATGTCCGCAAATCCTTGTAAGGGATCTATAATCCAACATTGCAAAAAGTAAAATGTTTTCATTAGTTTATTATCACAACCCTAGCCTTGGGCTTGCGATGGAGGTGAAGGGGTTGCAAGGATGCAGGCCAAAAGGAAGCCCGGGAGCCACATTGCATGCTCCCGGGAGTGTAAGAAAGTGTGAAGGAATGCACCTTCACATTCCCAAAACAACTCCCACTTGGGAGATGGAGTCTCAGTGGCCTCCTGAATCTTTGGGGGCGATTTCATGGGTCAAAACTCAATGGTTTGAGGCGTTCTTTATATTGTTGGAAAGACCTTGGAACATAAATGTTCGAAATGGGCTTGCATTGCTCATTTGGACATTTAAAACACAAGTTATGGCCAAAAGAAAGGCCAAGAGTCAAATTGGTAATTTTAGTCCCGACCACTAAAAGTCAAAAATCAACCCGATTCCATTACGTGCAGATGGCGTGCGACATACCGTTGAAAAGCTCTCAATGAGGGCTATAACTTTTCCTTAGACTTCATCTCCATCCGAGGTCTTCTTGCAAAATTATGGCGCCCCAAAATTGTGGGAGTCCCAACTTTGGCAATTCCCTCGGGACAAAAAGCGATTTGGATGTGGGCCCCATGGGAAACCACAAAGTATACTATAAGGGGGAAGGTGGTGGCTTCCTTCAAGTCCGGGCCGTGGTGAGTCTTGTGTGTCCAAGTTGCCCGTGGCTCAT
>Ga0209208_10006006_pt1 | contig 16810 bp, 8 predicted proteins | sample S1TSphfallax_3_FD_187694 | JGI IMG/M metagenome (GOLD analysis project Ga0209208, IMG submission 187694) | Host-associated microbial communities from peat moss isolated from Minnesota, USA - S1T2_Fd - Sphagnum fallax MG (SPAdes) (version 2) | ecosystem: Host-associated > Plants > Peat moss >...
TGTTATGCAAAGATATTCTTGAAAACTTTCCATAAAAATGTCATGTTCAAATTATTTCAAATCATTTTATAAGTTTTTAAACAATGAATAACATTGGTTGCACTATATTTAAACTGTTTTTGGTATTCCATATACATTAGATTCATTTAATTCTTTTCCATATTTTCTCTTAATGCATTAAGCTTATCTATATATAAGATCTTGGCACAATCTTATATGAAATATTTTCCTTTTCCCAATGTAAACCCCATTGCAAAACGGAGGACAATGGCTTATGTTGAAAACAAGTCATGAAGGTGGAAAGAGGGTTCAAGGGACAAATTCTTTTCTTTTATCAAAGGGGTGAATCACAAAACATGTGTTTATAACAAGTGTAACCAATGTTTGAATTCTTCATGTTTTAACATTAAAATTTATATATTAATGTTGCAAGTATTTAATATATTTACATAATAATGTTTTCAATATATTAGTGGATCTTGTCAATTGTTTTGGGATGAATACAATTCATGAATATAAAATAATCAAAACTATTTACATTAGTCAATCTATTTTAAACTCATGCTTTGAAAATGACATAATCATCAATAATACTAATGCATACCTTTACAATATAATAGTTTGATAGTTTTTTTTTCTGAATATTTTTTATCCATGACAATTTGTAACCAAGGTCAATTTACCACATTAGCTAGCAAATAAAATCATTATTTTTTTTAAAAACCACCTAAATGAATAGGTGTGATTCCTTTTATGTTATTTATACCTAAAAGATGTTTTTATGAGGAAGTGAAATAATTAAAAAGTCATCCTCAAATCTATAGTTTTTTACTTTGTTTGGATTTTCAAAACTTGGAGAGGTCATAACCTCTTTTGAAAACACATATGTGATTGGAGTTGTGTCAAATTCTACTTTATACTTTTGAAAACAACTTTCAAATGCTACATCAAACTCTTATATAAACATATTTTGATACCACCCCAAATGATATTCTAAATGTACTAGAATGTTGTGATCAAGTAACTTTGCCTTTTGACCAAAGGTAGGCCAAAACAAGGGTATGGTAGAGCTAGTTGCAAGCTAAGGCTCAAATTTGGTGGATACAACACTCCAAGTAGTTCGTATTCTAATTATAAAATGAAAAAAACCTTTAAAAACCAATGTTAAATGGGGATTATAGGGCAATTAATGAAATTTAAGAAATCATATGAAAAAAAGTTCAACAACTATTTCTTTTTCCAAATTTGTGATGTAGTTGAAATTGCGATCATTTGTAAGATGATTTAGCCAAATTTGGCTATAGACTATATATGAAAGTAGAAAAGTTTAGAATCCTTCTATATTTTTGACTACCTACTAGAATTTATCGTAGAAATTTGGCAAATTTGGAAACTTTTTTTTTTTTTTAATTTGGTGAATTTGGACCATTTTTTCCATTGAATTTTTTTTATATAGGTCAAAATGATTTTCTTGAAATTTGGCTAAATTTTGCAAAAAACAACATTAAGTCCAACTAGATAGTTCTTTAATACAAGTGTTAAGAGGAAAAAATTGAAATTCACACAAATACAATTATGTTATGGACTTTTGAAAATATGGCACATTTCAAATCGTTCAAAGATTCAAAAACATTAGTTAAGGTTTTTCGAAGAATATTTTTGCATTCATGTTCTTTTTGTTAAATGTGTCATTATTGAATCTCAATAAGATATGCTAAATAAAAAGCTGCACAAAAATGCGCATATTGAAAAGAAGTCCATATTTTTCAACTTCAAAAATTCATTATTAGATATTTGGTGGATATATATATAATTTTGCAATCCAAATCCAACCACAAATTTAACATATTGTTGATTTTATGGTTTATTAATAGTATGTAAGTACATGACACTTTGCCAAAAATTGCATCATGACACAAAAACAATGTGGTTGAGTTATGCCAAATGGTTTATGACCTCAATTAAGTGATGGAGTGCCATTCCAATCAGAATCCCAAATTGTCCAAGATTTGTTTTTGCCCCATAAACCATGAAATAAAATAAAAATTGAAGACTTTTCATGGATGGTCAATTTTGACCATCCATTACTCATTCATTTCAGGTCCTTTTTATATATATTTTTTTCCACATGACTAATATGCATGTTTTTTATCCACCAACAAATTTCTACAGTTTAAACGGAATGCAACATCTCAATCCAAGTGTTAAAAAACTTGCAATTTTGAAGATTGCCCAAAACTTTCAACCATAGAAATTTTACAATTTTGATCCAAATCTTGTGGTTTTTCATACAAAAGCATTCAGCTTCAAGTCTTGTACAACTCCACCAAGTCTGATTTTCAAAATCCAAATGTTTTGCATGAAATTTAGGCACATTTGGAGGGGCTGGCCCCTTTTTGGATGGAGACCATTTTGGACAAAATGTCAATTAAGGGTTAAAGCAAGGTCTCAAATTTCCAAGACTTGAAACTTGACATATTCAAGATTTTCCACATTTGAGAATTTCAAGAAAAAACCATTGCTCCCTTTTAGATTCCACCAGTCCATGTACTTACATGTTGGAAGAGATGTAACTATTAGGAGGGCCTTTGAGTCCTCTTACCATTGGGCTAAGCAAAAATGATAACCATTTTTGTTTAGCCCGATGGTATACACTTAAACGGCCCAAAACATGCATAACATGGTGCTAATACGTGTTTGGGCATCATTCATCTTTTTTGAGAAAATTGAAAGAGAAGGATCTCAAATCAAGGGCAGACAAGGAAGAAAGAAGTAGGCAAGAAGACCTTTGTTGATTTGAGGTTTTCCACCTCAATATGCCATCTTTAGTTACTAATGAATCCATGACATGGATATGGAAGTGTTATACATACTTCAACATAAATGGAAGACCTCTTGAACTGAACCGCTATATTGATTCCTTTGGCCATTATAAATTAGTGTGACCTGTACCACTCGTCCCAGTATGAACAACGCCCTAAGTATAGATACCCTAGTACCTTTGCTAATTTGACACTAATTATATTATTTTCAGAAATTTTGGAATTTTTTTAAAAAATATTTCTTCCAAATCAAAAAAAATTTGTGAAAGGATAATAGTGAATATTTAAGAATATTCCATTTGTTGAATTGAGTTTTTCAGAATTAATTAATTATTCAACGGACATTTATTGAAATGGCCAAGGTACTATGGTAGTGCCCAATTGTGGAAAAAGTATTTTGAATTTTAAATTAAATTTCAATGACAAAATTGACTCAAAATTCAATATCACTTCTCACCTTACATTAAAAAAGAAGCTACAAAACCATTTACAATAAATCTCACTCATCAAGGGATTTCCAATAGAAAAAACTTGCCCAAATTTCCATTAAAGTTTTAGTTTTGATTTTGTTGAGTTTTCTTTCACAAAATTTTTCACTATTCAATCACTCTTACATTGCCTAGAATGTCCATTAAACCCCAAAACATGACAAATAAACTGACTAAAAAATGTGGAGTTCATGGTCAAAGTCCTTGAGGGGTGGAATTTAGCATTTACCCCAAGGTATCAACTTGTCTTGGATGGTTCTTTCTTTTGAAAAGAACCTCCATTCTTGGTTTTGACACTCCAAGTCTTTTGGGTTCTTTGGGTGTGGGCTTGAGCGAGTGTTGGGCAGTTCTTATATATACAACAACAATAGATTTTCACATTTGATTTTCACAACCTGATTATTAATTTCTTTTATTAATTAAAATAAAATTTTAAGATAATTAAATTACTTCATCAAAGGAAAAGAGCAACACCATGTGAGAAGAGTAACAGCAACCAGAAAAGAATAAGAACAATGGGAAAAGAGTAATAGTAATAGAGAGAAGAGTAATAGAAGTAAGAGGAAAAAAGGTGATGGCAAGAGGAGAAGAGTAGCAGCCCCAATTGAGAAGAAGAACAAGAGAAGCCAATAGCAGCAGCCCCATGCAAGAAGATGAAGGAGAGGAACCAATGAACCAAATTTGTTTAAGACCTTGAGAATCAGATTCAGGTTCTCATACTAAAACCCATCTGCAAAGCTTTTTAAAAGTGCATCCCTTATTTCAAAAAAACAAGCCATCTCCCTTGCAAATGAGTAAGAAACAATTGATTTGATGTCTTGGTTGTTATGATTTATTTTTCTTGATTGCATACCTCCCCAATTTTCTCTTACATCAATACCTCACTTCTCATGAATGTGATTACATATTTATGTAGGTTATTTGTTTTTGTTTGGTGCAATGCAAATGAAACTAAACCAATTTTTTAAGATGAACTAAGTTCCAATTTTTTGGAAATTTTATAAAACTAAAGTTTTAATAATAAAAAAAACCATCTTCAAACCTACATTGAAGGTTCAATGAAATAAAAACCAAAATGAAAAAACAATAATTCAAAATAAAAAACTGGATAACATTCATTTGTGCTAATGTTGGGCGGGTATAAAAGTCAAGTTGGATTTTAGTTTCAAAACCAACTGCTCTTGTTTCAATTGAGACCCAACACTTTGAAAACTAATAAGGTATCACAAAGTATTTCATGTGATACCCTAAATTTAATAAATGTGGAAGTTATCATATGAAGCCCCAAGGCTAGTTCTCATGTTTGTATATGTTTATAAAAATCCAAATAGGTAGAATCATCCACCCAATATAGTTACAAGGTTTGAACCCAATCACCTAACCAACATAATATAATTACACAATTTGATCCGAAGACTCTTTTTAGACATTCTAGAAAGGATTAACCTCGTAACAACCCTTCATGTGTGCACAAAGAGGTTAAATTTTACATTTAAAGTCCACACATGTCAATGGTTTTAACTTTAAAACCATTAGGATGAATGAGCATTAAATATAAACAATCATGTGCATTATTTATATGATTAAATGTGATTTTATGATTAATACTTAAGTTTATTTTGAAAAATCTTGGTTCAAATCTCATTTAGGTAAGAACCAACCTGCTTGAAAACCAGTTTCAAAATTATTCATTCTCATTTTAATGATAAACAAAAAACCGACCATAGTATAAGCACTTAAGAGAACCAAAGCTGAAAGTTCTCTTCAAACTATGAGAACCATCCAACACTGGTTTAAATCACCCAAGTTTAATAACCCAAACTGAAGATCTTGTAACACTTGTATCAACTAGATAATTACAATTACACAATCAAGGTAGAATTAACATGTAGCCCTTCATCCATGATTCAACATCAAGTCAAACCAATTACAATCATCAAATTGTTAGTCCTTGCACTCTCCTTGTGTGTGGGGATTGATTTCATTTACAGTCATACCTTTCCTTTGAAGTCATGATGTTTGCAGTTTGCAGCCTTGCATGGTAATACAATTGGAAGAAACAAGCAGGTCATCACATAAGGACTTTACATTATACCAAGTTTGAATTTCAAACTTAGACACATCCGTTACTAAATGTATAACTTCTCATCTAGGTGCACACACTTCTACGAAACATGCCCATCCAACATATGCACACATAGTACTCCAGATTTAACTCACAAATTGGGTCAAGTTTGAAACAAAAATTTATACCCAAATCTCCACCTTTGGGGGCAGAGCAAAAAAAGAAAACCAGAATGCAGGTAAAACTCATTGTATTAATTCCACGGAGGTTAGTTCCTTACATAAGGAACCATCCGTGCATTCATTTACCTACCTAGTAGCCACCAAATGGCGCACCTACTTAGCTACCCAAATAGTATCAACTGTGTATTTACCTAATCACCTAGGTGATACTTTTACACAATTACATATAGGTACTTTACTTACCTAGGTAAAGTGAGGGGGGAAGTATAGAGGTTTGTAGCACATAGTAACCACTTACATTTCTCACCTAATTTCCTATGAGACTTGCCCACTTACATAAGTACTTACCTAGGTAAAGTGAAGGGGAAATAGGAAGGTTAGCAACACATGAGAACCACTCGCGTTGGCTACCTAATTACCTATCGTATTTATCCACTTACATAGGTAAGTACCTCGGTAAAGTGATGGGAAAGTTAACGTGATAGGTTACCACGAGTTTCCAATGGTTGGTGCACTGGTGTGTGCTGGGTCACATAGTCCGGGCCAAAGTGAAACTACAGACAACCACTGGCTGCACCTTCAAGGATTGATGGTGGGTGGATGAAGGAACACTTTTTCATTGTGTTCTAGTTCCCTAGCTAACCACAGTGGTTAGCTGAGTTGCAGTGTTTACTAGCTATGTACTAATAACCCACTAGCCCTTTCTTAGTTGTCAACTAATTGACATATATCTCTACTTACCTTGTAGCCAAATTATCCGCACTAAAAGTTCTGTGCTGTGGAAGAGGCTCTGGTAGACCCCCATGTAATGAACACTCCATTGCACTACCATTTAGTACCAAAATGAGTTCTCTATGTCGAGATCAGTGTTGGAGGGTTTTAAGAATTAGGGACAGATACCCGCCGGTTATCAATCAAAATTGATGGTTCTTTAAAAAAATTCAAAGAACTACCTAACACTGGTCCAGTTGTCTGAACTATGTGTGGTGGATCGGCGAGTCTGCTCTCCAGCCTCCAAGAGCAAATATGTGACCCAGCATCAGCCATCCATTGGAAACCTGTTACAACTTGATTGTCGTTGAATCACAACCAAATTACCATGGTTATCTCGGTAACCTACCCTGTAAACCCTCTTACTTCTTCCCTCTTAATATACCTATGTAAATGGGTCTTCATAGTAGCAAGTAGCTAGGGAATGTAAATGGTTATTATGGAGGGAAGTAAGTGGGTAAGGCACTTGTTACGTATTAGGTAGGTAAATACTTATGGATGGTTGTTCCATTGCTAACCACCACGGTTATCTATGAGAGATTTTAAATATTTATCAAATATAAGTTCTGTAAAGATGTTATTTGTTGTTGAAAACCCAATTCACTGGACTTTTAATTTTTTGTAGTGTAGATTTGTTTCCATGTTTTTATGTGTAAAACTTTGTTATGGACCAATAATGTTAGATACCAATTTGTTCCATAATGTTAGATACCAATTTAACAACACACGGCAAATATGAACAAATTAAAATAGAATTTTCTGTCAAAACATCATCCATCCTGCGCAATGCACTGGTGGATGAGGGTTCACTCTGACCTCCCAAGAGTTGTTTTCTCAAGAGCTGGAATACTAATGACATCCAATAGCTGGCTGTTCTCAATACTCTAGTATCAACCCACAACCCATTTAGAGGTTGACCAAGAACTTACCAGCAGCGTAGTTCCAACCACAGGACAGTAGTTGAGCTTTAATTTTATTCAATATATTTGCTGCACCCGAACATTCAAACACAGTAGCCGAACTATGAAGGTGCTGTGGAGGACATAGCATTTTAGAGCATCTCCAAGGGTGCTCAGTATTTGATCCTGCACAGTACTATTGGATGAAGAGAACTAAACATATGCCAGTTTGGCTGAGGAAATTGGTTTTGGGTCAGCATTATCGCACAGTTCGCGGTGGCTGGTAAAGGGCGCAGCACCCCCGCAGTACACCTGTAGAAAAAAAGGTTGTAATGAATACGATTAACGGTCAGTATTTCTGATTCGCCGTCATAATGATTGGTCCAGGTGGTTTGCTATTAGTAGTCCCTCACATATTTGCTGTCCTAGTTTCAGTTTTATGGGTGGGGTTTTTTTTTTTTTTAAATTTCTAAACTTGAATGTGAAAATTAATTTACAGGGTCACATACTGAGGACCCTGTAGATATTGTAGTGTCCACGAAGTTTGTAAGAGGTTTTTAAGTGTGAATGTTATTGTTTCACATACTATGATGGCTCATGGGTACATTTCAAGCACGCTGCACGTCCACTAGCAGTGGCCTGAAGATTGCGGGTTGTATGAAGTACAACCGCCTAAGAGCACACATTTGTACAACATAGAGTGGTCTCCACAAGGCCTGGTAAAAGAATCCACTGATTCTGATTTCTCGACCAGTATGATTTGCACCAATAATGCCATTTAAATTGGCTCTCACCCTATTTTGTCTAGTTTTTCATGTCTATGTGTGAGGCTGGAGAAACAATTAACAATCTGTGTTGGATGTAATAAACACTGGTAGAGGCCACACTAAGAGGGGTGTGGGCACTGGGTGGACTTGATCTTAAGCACACAATGGGCATAACATAAAGTAGATGGAGCAATTGTGGATTTGATGGCAATAAGTCAAAGTTATTGTTGTCATACCCATGTCCTGGAGATGATAGATTATGGTATAAAAAACCTAGTGCACTTTTTATTTTCGCGTACATATGTATTGTCATGCAACAAATATCACCATGTAGTGATTATAGGATTGAAATTATGCATGTTTATTACATAGCTATGAAAATTTATATTTTTGTTTACACAAATATTTTTTCACCTTTTTATTCTTTATATGTAATTATTATGTCACATCATTCTCCTACCATATATTTCACACAATTATAAACTTTACTAAAACCTTTGAAGATTAAAATTTCAATTTCCTCCTCAATTTTATTTCATGAAATTTTGCACTCATGCAACAACTTGTTTTCATCAAATGAAGGTCTCTCCAAAGGTAACAAACACTCACTTATATATTAACCAAAAGAAAAATAAACAAAAAAAATTTCTAAAATCTACACATCACAAGTCAACATGTGCAGTAGTGTGACAAGACTTTCCACATAAATTATCATGTTTGAATCAATGCACAATAATGTGCCAAAGACTTTTCACATGAATTATTATAAGTGAATCAATGCACACTAATGTGACAAAAACTTTCCACATAAATTATCATGTGTGAATCAATGCACAATAATGTGGCAAAACTTTTCACATGAATTGTCATGTGCAAATCATGCACATTAATTGAAGTTATGATTAAACCATAATTATATTATGAAATCCAACCACCAAGTAAATTACCAAATTTAATCCATAGGCAATTACATAAGTAATAATTTAATTACATCAAATTACAACCTTCCATGTGATTACAAACATTGCACATAGCTTGTGGACTGGATGTATTGATCAATGTTGTGGCAATTCTCAAATGCCCACTTAGTTCTTAACTTGGTTCTCAACCCAATTTTTAGAACGAAAACCTATTGGCACATTTACATGTAGAATTGAAGTGAGAAATGACCTTAAGTCACACATGAATGATAACTAGTTGTGAAATCCAGTTTCAACTTATATATATATATAATTTGTTCATAAAACTTATATATGGTTTTCATAGTCTTTATTTCAAATTAAGGTTTTTTAAACAGTAGTTGTTGGTTAGCTAGTTAAAGAGGTAGAAGGATTGTTTAGGGTTAAGGGACCATTTACAAAAAGAGATTAAGTTTTTTTTTGCAAGCGCATTATTTTATTTTTGTTTATTTGTGTTGTTATTTTTTTCGCATTGATATTTTTGTTGCAAGTGTTATTATTATTATCATTTTTTCTCGGTGTTATTATTTTCTTTGTGTTGGTGGTGTTGTTATTTTCACACAATGGTGTTATTATTTGCATGTTGGTGGTGGTGGTGTTTTTCTCCTATTGATGTTGTTCTTCTCACATGGTGTTATTATTATTTTTGTTTCAATGTTGTTGTTTTTATGTTGTTGCTATTATTTTTAATACATGGTATTATTGTTTGTTTCCTGTGGTCCCATTAAATTTGATTTTAATTGAAATTTTTTGTAACTGTGTTGTGAAAACTAGATGTGAAAATCGATTGTTATTATATGCAAAAATTTCCTTATCTAATAATTAAGTGAATTTGGAAAATTTAAGAATTTCAATACCTTGGTCAATTTTCAATCGCCCAAAAATATATATATTAAAAAATAGATCAAGTTTTCATAACAACTTGTAAGGACCGGAATCAATCAATTTTCATAAAAAGTGATAATTGCCCATCATTGGTATTGATTAGTATTGGCTGGTTATTGAATTTTGATCTCATTATCAACTAGGTTATTAATCTAATTATTAATAACCTACCAATTAGTTTTTTTTTAAAAATTGGTCAATAACCTAATTAATTGGTATTAAAATCTCAAATTTTAATAACATGCTTGGCCCAAATGACCTAGTTATTTCTTATGTAGGTTATCAATCTTAAAACATTAAACAAATTTAGGGTTATATATATTGTAAAAAACCTATAACCAACTAATAACTAACAAAATAACTAATAGTTGTTATTTTAAAAACATTGATAACCCAATTGGCACTCAATGTTTTAATATAGATGTTGATAACATAACTAACACCCAAATTTAAAATTAAAAAAAAAACTTACCTAGATTTTTTGAAAAAAAAAAATCAATAATCAACACACTCATACACACATTTTTTAAAAATGGAAATGGTTATGATTGTTACATATACTAGCTACTGTGAACATGTAAATATAACCAAAGATAGGAAACGCTTGTAATACCAATGGTGTACAACTTGTAGGTTTATTAATAACATCATGACAGGGTTCATAGGAACATCCATCCTTGGGTATAGATACCATAATACAGGTAATTTTGACATAATTAAACTATTTTTTAATTTTTTGAAAAATCTTTAACCTTATTGTCAAAAATTTCAAAATTTTAAATTGAAGGAATTTGGAATCTAACCTTACCATAGTACAAATAAACACATTAGTTGTGAATAGATCACCATAAGGACAATAAAAAAAACTTTAAAGTTGAATTAGAATTTCATATCTAAATTTGTTATATGTTGAAAAGTGCAAAAATAAAAACTCATATATGACAAATCTTAAATTCTAAAATAAATAAATGATTTGGCATTTGTGTGCCAAACCTCCCCAAGTACTACATACATATAATTATATTCAAAACAAAATCTTCACTATGAATAGATAAATTAGATGTATGCAAGGAATGATGGGGAACATTAATGAACATTAATATTTGGGTGAAACGTGTGGAGTGAATCTTAAATCATGGGTGGTCCTAGGTATGGTAAAGATTTTGACCCTTGATTGGAATGGATCATACAATTGCAATAAACAACTATTTGGTCACAAAACTATGTATTTTAGTAATATTATGTTCTCATAATGTCATTCCACAACTCCATTACATTCATGCTAGTTGATTTCACTTACCCACTTTGAAATTGTCAAATTGTAGACCTTCAACTATTAAGTTGATATGTTAGGGTTTAATAAAATTGAATGTCGTAGGCTTTATAATTTGCTACACCTAGCATATTGATAAGAAAGGTTGATTTTTGGGAATTGTTTATGGGTGAAAGCATGGCAAGGTATACCATTTGGTGATCCCTACCAATAAATAAAAGTAGATTTGGATTCTTTTTCATTTTAGGCATTTTAGTCATGCCATAGATTTTGGGGTGAAATAAACCATATATGATCATTCTTAATGTCTATTATTACTTTCACTAATTTATTTATTTATTGAAGTTTATTACTTTGGTTGATATTGCACATTTTCTAAATCAAACAATTCAAATGATGTGTTATTAATGTTTGAGCCATTATGCACTTTGATACACATTTTTAGAATTTGAATTTTTGGATTATGACAATGTGAAGCCGCTCGACAATAAGTTTTCCATAAACTCAAATTTGACATCCAAAACATGTTTTTTGATATGTACTAAAGTGCATTACGTGTGCTTGATTCATTATATCATGCCTTAAACCTTTTCAATCTGAAAAATATGAGTGAAATTTCCAAATTAATGTTTTTTGACCCTCTTTGAATCTATTTTTTCACAACATGACAAACTGGCAAATTTTGCAAAATAGATTGAAAGTAAGTTTTAAAAAAGGTTGATACAACTTCTGAAACTTTCAAAAACTTCAACATATCACATTTGATGCCCTCATGTAGTTCAAAAGGACAATCTCTTAAGGCATCACCTACTTTTTAATCTACTTGTCACAAATTTGTGTTTTTTTACAGAGGAGGACTACTTTTTTGGTATACTTTAGCATGCTTTCACCCTTGTATGGTTTGTAGTTTTGGCCTTATTTACTAATGTTGCAAAAATAAGGATGTTTTTTTTTGGTTTTGGCATTAAAATGAGTTTTGTTCAAAGTTTCAAGGAGCATATTGCTCCTACAGATCCACCAAAGATAGTTGTTCAAATGTCTACTATTGTAAATAAGGCCACAAGACCTCCATAATGTAGCCATCACATTGCAACTTTTAGCCAACAATTGAATATGGTTGAAGAAGAGAACTTAAAAAATCTCGTGTTAGTTGAAAGTGACCTTAAGGATGGTGAGTCAGACCTTGATGAAAGATACACACCCCCCCTTCCATATGAAGGCATTGGTGATAATGTAAAAGATGCGGGAGAGGATGGTATTGCTACACCCAAACAATGATTTTTTGGGGGGAAGTCACCAATCAAATCTATAACATCACAAGTACAAGTTCTTAATGAAATACCTCCTTAGGTCTCATTTTCAAATTATGTATTGCATTTGCTTGTTGATTTTGGATTCATAGACAATTTTACTATCTATAGGTTGGTTCCTTATCCTTATTTAGAGGATTGGAGTGCATACCTAGGTATACTCTTGTGATTTATTTGTTTGTCTTTTGGGTGATGACCTAATAACCACTTGATAGTATCTTCAACCTTAATTGTTAAAATTATGATAATGATATATGGTTAATGAAGGTTTGGTTGGTGCATGTAACAATGACATCAACTAAAAACTCAAATTTTACTGCATTTTACAATTTGAACATGTGGCAATTGGAAATTTCCAACTATTTTGATGATGGTCAATAAACAAGCTAAACTCAACATGGTAGCACTCCAAGTGGTTAGGAGTATGGTATGTAAATGGAGTAGTATGAAACTTTCAATAAATGCAGTATGAAATGTCGAAATGTACGTGAGTTTTCTAATGTCATGGCCATAATTTTTGTTCCTAGGGTATTGAAAGGACTAAGTATCAATGATAGATGGTTGCATATGATGGCCATAATGGATTTGTTTCTTTTGGCATAGATTTTGATCAAGTAACATTGTTTTAATTATATGTTGGTGCTACCATTTTTTGTTCTTTTGACATAGAAAAACACGAAGCATTAGTGTTTTCTATAGTCTAAGCTAATTGTAGTTCTCCCCTTGTGATCTGCTTTTATAACACAAATGTGATGTTTTCCCTATTTGGAGCTAATAAGGGGGATTTGGAGTCATGGTAATTAGCTTGCAACAAATAATTACAATGTGGTTGATTGACACTATGCTATGAGGTATTTTGGTGAGGAAGGTAAATGTGATATAGACTCATGCTCACCTAGTTGTATGTCCTCCAATTCACAAAGTTTTTGAACCTTCACAAAGATTTTTGTTACCAACCATCTATTGGAGAGCTATGGGAATAAACATATTAAGGAAAAACTTATGCATATCAAAATGGTCACTAAATTTTCTTAGTTTGATTGGGGTGTTTAAGGGGGTAGAAAATCATGTGTGCATTGGGGGTGATTAGGGAGAGTTGCCAACAAGGCCATTGGGTTCAAGCTCCATACTAACTAGGCCCAACTTCTTGCATTCTCAAGGTATGCAACATGGCCCTTCAAATTAGTGTGTTAAATATGATGATTTCCGTGGTGTTGAATATGAATCATATCCATGGGGATTGGTTGTAAATTCATCATGTATGTTCAAGGAACACCTACACATTCATTATCTCTTCGAAGATTGCCTACACATGAATTATATCCTCAAGGAGCACTTGGCCATGGATCATTTCCATGAGGACAAGCTACACTAGCTCCACATCCACATCTTGGTAGTGGATGACATAGGTTTAGCCATTAAATTTAACCATTGGATTTAATTGTTAAATATGTTTAGCCATTAATTTTAGCCATTGAATTTAATCATTAAATAGGTTTAACCATTATATTTAATCATTAAATATGTTTAACCATTAAATTTATCCATTGAATTTAATTGTTAAATAGGTTTAGCCATTTATTTTAACCATTGGATTTAGTTATTAAATATTTTTAGCCATTAAATTTATCCATTGAATTTAATTGTTAAATAAGTTTAGCCATTGTATTTATTCATAACCATCAATATTGAAAACAACATTACTTATTGGTGCCATAAATAAAGCCTTGGTTTTTGTTAAGTCAAAAGACATGTTTCTATTGTATAATTGTAATAATCCTTGAATTATGAGTTTTAATGTAAAAGTTTTACCAGTTCCAACACCCCATTTTAAATATAAACATATTAATGTATCATGGTACAATTATTTTTTATGCATCACATCATCAAATATTAATCTTTGTTCTTCATTTGATTGTTTAACTAAACTATGATATTCAAGTTATTCCATCATCATGGAATATGATGATTTTATGAAATTTTCATCTTTTAAAAAATGTAATTTTTGGTTTGATCCATTACGTGATTAAATGACAAAGTTAGATTGTAAATCATAATGTTTAATATTGATTGTGTTTATTATAGAAATTGTAGGATGTGGATCATCTATTTCATTATCTATATTGTAGATCCAAATGTTAGTTGAACGTAATGGTTTTGATTTTGAATCTATTGAATCATCCATTTTGTGACAAATGCAAACATTAGACACCATATTTCAATAGATGGAATTCATCTATAATGTTCATCCATAATTTCCATCCATAACTCCTAGTTAAATTTTAGTTAATTTCTAGTTAAGCCCAATTATGTTTTAGTTAACTTCTAGTTAAGCCCCAATTAAGTCTTAGTTAACTTCTAATTAAATTCAAGTTAACTTTTAATTAAGTCCCAGTTAAGTTTTAATTAATTCATAGTTAATTTTTAGTTGAGTCCTAATTAAATATAATTAACTCCTAGTTGATTTTTAGTTACATCCAAGTTAAATCTCAATTAATTTTTAATTAATTCATAGTCGACTTTTAGTTAAGAAGGTCTTTAGAAGTTTCCTTACTTAATGCACACATAAAAACCTCCTTGAAAACTTCCTCGAGCTAAGTCCCTAAAGGGGTATAAAGTACAAATAGGAACCCTTTTATCCTTCAGTATGTTCAACATTAGTTTTAAACACAATTTTACACCATAACATTGTCATGTTTTTTTCATGTTCATGTTTACATATGTTAGCATAATAAATATTTGTTTTCATGTTAATTTTGCACATCTTGTGTTCTTGTTATTAGTTCTTGTGTTATTAGTTTTTAATCACATAATTTTTTCTTAGTTTTTTGTTTGGAAGTTACACTTAAATTTTTTCCTTTATTTTTGTTCTTATGGTTCTTCATGTCTTTAACACGTTTCTTTTATATTTGGATATAACATTTGGTAGTTGAAAATAAATTTCATCTTAAAAATTTCATCAAATTGTTAACAATATGCATCATGTTAAGTTACATTAGTTCAAAATTGTGAGTTTTTTGAATTTTGAAATGGTGAATACAATAAAACTTATTCTTTCGACCAATTTTCAGTATTTTTATATTTATTATAATTTACAACCCTAATAATTTTGGGTTTGTGATGTTTTGAAATCTTATTTTTTTGAATGTTATACAAAAAACTAAACTTTGTTAATGATAACGATTCATATTGACTATGATGATTAATATATTTATCTCTAATCGATGAACACATTATTTTAGTTGAATTTGGTTTCAATTCACTTAATGCAACTTGTGGTTTTAACACAAAAGCCCATTTTTCAATAGTTAAAATATTTATGAATTAAAATGTTTGAGATGAATGATATAATGGTAAAGAAAACACAAGATAAATAACAAGTTGAGTAACCATTTGTTGGGCATTAAGAAAAACATTCCTTAATTTTGGAATTATTTTATTTGCATCTATATTATTTGTGATGCATTTTTTTAATGATAGAATGTAGTTTTCTATTTTTTTCATATATGACGTGTAATATGTTGCAGCTACATATGGATCCAAAATAAATTGAATATCTATATTTGCAAACCATAAATGAGTAGCACATATACTAAATGCATTTATTTTTATGTTTTTGGGAATTTGTTTTAAGAAAATGTGTAACTTTGTTAATCTACTTCTCAAACTTAATATATATGTAATTTCATCAAGGTTTAAAGAATTTAGATATTTTAAAAATGATATATCATCATTTTCTTTTAAGTCTTTTAAAAATTGAAATATTTTTTTTGCTTATTTATGGAGGTTTTATTGTGAAAATGGATAATTCCCATTTATTTTGAAAAAGTTTAAAAAAATTTGTTGCATGCATAGGAGGCAATGTGTAATGAAATTTACAAAGAACATGGTCATGTACATGAGTGTTGATGTTGTTGTGCATTTGTAATGGGTTTGGTAACAATGATACATCACAAGAAATATACATGTCTACAATCGTTCAATTTGTGTGCACTCCATACATAGGTGCATTTTTTATCATAAAAGTCCATGGTCATGTTTGTTCCCATGATTTTGGAATTTAGTGACGAAATGTTTTTAAGAAAAAATCATATATATATATATATATATATAGATTTTTTGCGATAAGTTTGCGGAATTTTTTTCTATGGTCGTAATATATCTTGTACATCTAACAAGATCAATTCATATCAATTTTGTTATATGAACAAGTTGGAGGTTTTTTATTTTATTTGGGAGATGTAATTTTGAAGCATGTAATTTGTGTAAATTTTTAATGAAAAAATCCCATAATCTTTCAATAGATGTAGAAATGACAATAAATGTTGGAAGACCAAGTTGGTGAACCATTGCAAATAAATGTTTTTGTAACCTTTCAAAATAATGAGG
>Ga0209208_10006007_pt1 | contig 16810 bp, 11 predicted proteins | sample S1TSphfallax_3_FD_187694 | JGI IMG/M metagenome (GOLD analysis project Ga0209208, IMG submission 187694) | Host-associated microbial communities from peat moss isolated from Minnesota, USA - S1T2_Fd - Sphagnum fallax MG (SPAdes) (version 2) | ecosystem: Host-associated > Plants > Peat moss >...
GGCCCCGTGTAGGCGATCCGCCAGATGGTCCCGTTACCGTCCTCGCTCACCAGGAGCGCCCCGTCATGGGCGACGGCGACCCCCACCGGGCGTCCCCAGACCTTGTGGTCGTTGATCACAAATCCCGTCAGGAAGTCTTCATAGGCGCCGGTGGGAACCCCATCCTTCAGCTTCAGGCGAACCACCTTGTAGCCGGTGCGCAAAGCCCGGTTCCATGAGCCGTGCAGGGTTACAAAGGCGTCGCCTCGAAACGCCGCCGGAAAGGTCGCCGGGCCGGTCTGTTGCAACGGATAGAAGACGAGCCCAAGCGGCGCCGAATGGGACTGGATCGGGACGTCCGGCGTCAGCGTTTTTCCCGCCAGATCAGGTCGCCGACCTTTCATCCGCGGGTCTTCCAGGCCGCCCATATAGTACCAGGGCCAGCCATAGAAACCGCCCGGCTTCACCCGCGTTGCATAATCGGGGACCAGGTTGTCGCCCAGACCGTCCCGCTCGTTGACCGCGCACCACAGGTCCTTCGTCTGCGGATTCAAGGTCAGCGCCACGCAGTTTCGAAGGCCGCCGGCGTAGACCTGAGGCGCGCCGCCTTGGGGCGTGAAGGTCAGCACATCGGCGCGATCTGTCTCCGGGCCCCAAGCGGCGCCCAAGCCATGGTCGGCGTCGAAGGCTTCCGCGTCCGGCAGAGTCTTGTCGCCCATGTGATCGGCGAGATTCGAGGCGGACCCTACCGAGACGTACATTTTCGAGCCGTCCGGCGAAAAGGCGATGTCGCGGGTCCAATGGCCTCCCGGCGAAGGGGTTAGCTTGGCGACGATGGTTTCCGCCGGCCCGCGCGCCTTCAGGTCGCCTGAGCGATAGGGAATGCGCACGACCGAGTCGGTATTGGCGATATAGACCCACTGCGGGGCCGGTCCGGCCGGATAGAAGGCGATGCCGAACGGCTGGTCGAGGCCTTCGACGAAGGTCTCGACCTTGGCCGGCTTGGCGGCGCCATCGACGGTGCGGAGCACGCGGATTCGCCCGCTCATGCTCTCGGCGACGAAGATATCGCCGTTCGGCGCCGTGCGGAGCAGACGCGGCGCCTCCAACCCCGTGACGAAGGGCCGGGCTGTGAAGCCCGGCAGCGTCTTCAGCACCGCGCCCGGCGGCCGCTCGGCGACGCTTGGGGCGTTGCTGGCCGAGGGGGTTGCGAAGGGCGGCGGTAGGTCGGCGGGGGTGATCTTGCGCCAAACGCCAGGCGCATCGGTGCGCCAGTCGCCGAACGCGGCTGCGCCCGTGCGCACCGGCTGACCGCCATCGATCTGGTCCTGCGCCACCGCGATCGCCGGCGCCGCCGCCAGCAAAGCGGCCAAGCGCAGGGGTTTACCGAGGCGGCCATGGAAAGGCGTCCGACGATCGATCATGGCGTGTCATCCCTGGACAATTTAGATGTTGGTCACCGCGTCTAGGCGCGCGGGCCTCTCGTTATAAATGCACAGGCTGTGCGACCGTGCAGCCTTCTGCGCGGTTTTTTAGAGGACGCACGGGACATGACGCCTGCCGGCCCCATCCTGATCCCGTCTGTTCGGGATCGAACCCAAAAGCTGATCATGGCCATCGTCGCGGCTGGGCTGATGGCGTCATCCGTCGCCACGGCTTCGGCCCTGGCGCAGGCTCCGGATGGCGATCCGGCTCATGGCCAGCGTCTCTTTCAGCAGCGCTGCGGCCTTTGCCATACCGCGGGGCCCGACGATGGGGACGGCGGCCAGGGACCGCCGCTCGCCGGCGTGGTCGGCCGCCGCGCCGGCTCAGCGCCCAACTTCAACTTTACGGCGGCGCTGACGGCGTCGGGCAAGATATGGACGCCCGCGGCGCTCGACCGGTTCTTGGCGGCGCCCGGAAAGGACGTGCCCGGAACCGCCATGCCGATCAGCACACCTTCTGCCAAGGATCGCGCCGATCTGATCGCCTACCTCGCGACGGTGACGGCGCCGATGCCGAAATAGGGCGAAAGACCGGCGCCGTTTTGTCGGAAGCCGACCTTAACCCAGGATCGGCGTCGACCCGATCGGCAGCACTTCGCGGCCGAAGGTCGTATTCGTGACGATCGCGAAGCTGCCGTACATGGCCAACGTACCGCAGACCAGGCCCAGATAGCCGCCGAGCTTGCCCAGCATCGGCATGCCCAAGGCCGCGCCCAGCCCCAGCAGAAAGAAGGTCACCCAAAGGGTGAGGAAGACCGCGAATAGGATGCGCGAGAGCTTGAAGGTGCTGATCCACAGGTACAGCGTCAGGACGCCCCACAGCATCAGGGCGACGCCGATGGTCGGGCCGGCCGCGCTGATATCGATCAGCTTATTGCCCGCAAACAGCAGCAGCAGCGCAAACCACCACCAAAAGGCGCCGTAGCTGAGAAACGCCGTCATCCCAAAGGTGTTCTTGACCTGAAACTCGAACAGCCCGGCGATGATCTGAATAAGACCGCCGTAAGCCAGCGCCAGGGGCAGGACGACGCCTTCCCCACCCTTGGGCAGTATGCCTGCATTGATCAGACTTAATAGAACCGTCGTTAGGCCAAAGCCCACAAGACCCAGCGCCGCCGGATTGGGGGGCGCTACATTTGATTCCGACATTTTTATTCCTTACCCTATGTTTTTGCTCGTGGCGCTGACGTCCAGAGCTTGTTTTGTAGCCCTTCAATGGGGCCCTTCGTGGTTTTGGACTAAAACTTCAACTTAATCGTGACATCTGCAACCGTACACCATAGATGTGTCGGAACGAAAACACTTTGGCGTGGCGGTAACGTTATTGAGAAGGGCAGGGGCTTTGCACGGCTGCTCAAACAGTTTTAGAGCTATGTCTCCAGCGTGAAGCTCGGCTTCAAGATCGGCGTGTAGGCCCTCTTATGTTGAGATCGCACCGTCTTTAGCGCTCTCGCCAGCAAAATCTTGGTCAGAGCGGTCGGGCCGAGTCGGGTCTGAACCCTCGGCGTCCAACCCCACCACCGCCGCATCAAGCCATTGGCGTACAAGATGTTCGCTCGGAGCAGCGCCGCCGGCGTCATAAACTCCATGGACACGGACACATTCATCATCGGCCCGTTGGAGACCCGGTGCGGCGCATTCTGCGGCCAGGTGACCATGACGCCGGGGGTCAGGACGAAGCGCTCCGCAGCGGCGTCCCAGGCCGGATCGAACGCGAGCTGCCCTTCAGCTTCCCGCAAAACAAAGCGCTCGATCTGCGCGTCCGCCACGTAAGGCGCGGTGCGGGGATAGAGCCGAAGCGACTTCTCCCCACGGATCTGCCACAGCGAGGACATCGGCACGTCCAAGTGGTAGAAGACTTCCGCTTCCGGCGATGAGATCAACAGGCCGAGGTCCGGCTTCAAGATGGGAACGCCCAGCGCGCGCTCCTTATCGGCGATGATTTCGCGCAGCAGGGCCGCGTAATCGGGCAGGTATTTGTCCGTGTCGCGCAGGTTCAGCCAGATGCGGCGCTCTTTGACCGCCGCCAAAAGCTTGTCGCCGCTGATGTCGCCTGCGGCGCCACGGCGCCACGTCGAGGTGTCGGTCAGGTCTTGGCCCATGGTGTAGACGCCGAGGCGATCGCGCGGATAGCGGTCCAGCACGCTGGCCAGGCCTTCGTCGGAGAACATCGGCCGTTCCGCCAGCGTATGCTGGAACGCCAGGCCGCGTTGGCCGAACGCCGCCGTTTTCTCTGAAGTCCAATCTTTGACGAGGGTCATGATGTCCGCCGTTTCAGTCGCCGCGCCAGGGTCGCGGCTGAGGTCAGTCTGGGGTCGCCTACCTCGGATCGCCACGAGGCGGCTCGGCGTTCCAGAGCTGCGGCCATGGCCAGCACACCCTGGGCGCGACCGCTCCAGGCGGTCTCGATGGTAGCGATCTGATCGAGCCGGTTGCGCAGGCGTCCGGTCAAGCCTATCCGATCCAGCGGCGGCGTCGTCCACAGTCGGTCGCCCGCGCGCGCTAAACGGCCGCCCAGCGTCGGCGCCGTGAGCAGACCGGCCCCGATCTGGACCGCGTCGGCGGTGAACATGCGCTTCCAGTGATCTGAGCCAGGGCCCAGGTCATAGGTGTGAAGGCCAAGCGATCCCATCGCCTCCACAGCCTTCCATTGATGAACGAAGCCGGCGCCATGAGCTTCCAGGTTCGGCGCCGTCGCGCCGATCCAGGGGTGATACCAGCCGCCGAGCCGCACACCGAAATGCCCCGCCACATGGTGGTCGCCGGCGTAGAGATTGATCATCAGGCCGCCGAAGCCCCGGTCGGTATCCGCGCCGGACGTCTGGAACAGGCGCTGCATCAGGGCCCCGACCCAGGCGGGGCGCAGGAAGTCGTGCAGGCCGGTACGGGCCAGCTGCAGCCGTTTCCACGCCAAAAGGCGGCCGAACGCCGCCGTGTCCGGGTCTTCGGCCACCAGCCGCACCGGGCCGAACGCCTGTTCGAGACGCTTGGAATAGCGGCGGAAGTTCTTGAAGCGATTGGCGCTGCTGGCCTTGAGGCCGTCCAGGTGGGCGAGGCCGGCGTCGCCCGGCTCCAGCACGATACGGTAGGCCGTCTGGCGCTCGACCTCGGCTCCGCCAAGAACGCCGAAGGGATCGAGCAAGCCCGACACGCGAAACGCCTTGAGCTTGGCGGCCGACAGGATCGCGGTCGCATCCAGGCCGAGACCGCCGTCGCTGACGACCGCATGATAGTCGCAAAAGGGCGCGCCGATCGGGCGACCGAAGCCCTGGGGGCGATGGTGATAGGCGAAGAAGGCCTTCGGTTCGCCGAGCGGGTCCCGCCAGATCGCTATGCGCGCGTCCTTGCGCACGGCCCCGACGGCCTCAGCGAAGTCTGGCCCGAGCAGCGGACTGCCCAAGGCGGGCGTCGCCGTTTGGAGCGCGCGCCAAGCCGCCTTGTCCGCGCACGTCAGCGCGCCCGGGTGGACGACCTCAACTCTCAGATCGCTCATGAACGCAGCGCCCGCGCGACATCGGCGAGGACGGGCGTCCAGCCCTCGTCTTGCGACTTGGTCGAGCCGAAGCTAGGGGCGACGAACAGGCGCGCGTTCGGATACCAGGGATGGCGACTCGTTCCGAGCTGGATCCAACCGCCGGGGCCTGTCACGAACCAGGTCTGCGCCCCACAGGCGGCCGCCAGGCTGGTGGTGGCGTTGGGCGCCCCGATCACGAGGTCGAGCGCTGAACTCAAGGCCGCCAGATCGTCCAGGTCTTCGCGAAGGTCGATCCCCGGCGGTCGCCAGAACCTCACGCCGAACGCGGCTTCGGCGGCGTCGAGCTCAGCGTCGCACTCGCCGTATTGCAGCTGAACCCATTGCACGCCTGGCGTCGCCATCACCTCGCCCCACAACGGCAGCGGTGCGTAGCTGCGCCGGCGCTTGCTGGTCAAAAGGCCGCTGCGCCAGGTCAGGCCAACCTTGCGGCCCGGCGGCGCCGTCGCCAGCGCCGATCGCCAGAACGCCACCCGCGCCGGATCGGGGCGCAGGTAGCCAGCCTCCGCCTTGAAGCACTCGACCTTCGGTCGCAACCGCGCCAGGAGCGACGCGATCGGCGTCCAGGCGTCGCAGGCGGCCACGGCGCTTTCATCTGGAAACGAGCGCCAGCTCCGCCCCTCCTGCTGAACCGTGGCGTGGGCGATCACCTGGGCGTTAGGAAAGCTGCGGGCGAACAGCGGAACCAGGCGCGGCTCCGCCGACAGGGTCAGGCGGCCGCGGGGCCCCAGCGCCTGTAACAGGTCGGGAACCAGGCTGGCGAACAGCACCTCATCGCCCAGGCCCTGCTCGCCCATGGCCAGCAAGTTCAGGTCCGCCAAATGCGCATGGGCGTCAAGGCGAGGGCAGGGAAGTTCGAAAACTGGCGATTCGGGCAGCGCCGGATCCATACGGGCTTCGTAGACAGGCCAGCCCTCCTCCAGCCGTCCGAGCGCCAGCAGCATCATGGCGCGCCCTAGACGCATCATGGCCATGTCGCTCGCATTGCCGCCGCCGGGCGCGGCTTGCGCGATCGCAAGCGCCGCGTCGCATTCGTCGAGAGCCGCTTGGGTCTGTCCCTGGTCCATCAGGACGCCCGCCCGGTTGTAGCGGGCGGCGGCGAAGCGGGGGACGAGCCGAAGCGCTTCGTCGAAATAGATCAGGGCCGCGGCGCTATCGCCCTGGGCGTTCACGATCGTGCCCAAGGTGTTCCAAAGGATGGGCTCGGCTGGAGAAGTCTGCAGAATCGGGCGCAGGATCGCGACCGCGTCGTCGTAGCGCGCTTGCTCGCGGAGCGCCTGGGCCAGGTTGTCAGCCGCCTCCGGGTTGGCGGGATCGGCCTCATAGACCCGCCCGAACAGCACCTCCGCCATGCCGGGTTCACCCATGCGCAGCGCCAAGCGGCCGAGATCGCTGAGGATCGCCGGATGATCCGGCGCGGCCTCCAGGGCTTGGCGATAGATGGCGATGGCGGTGGATAACTGGCCGTTTGCGGCCTCGTCGGCGGCCTGGCGACGCAGGCTAGGGACGTCCGGCGTCATCGCGCCGGCGCGTTGGGAGGACGGATTGTTCATTTTGCCTCCCTCACAAAACGCGACGACTTTTGGGCGCCGCTACACTGGGCGATAGGGCGGTCGCCCAAGCGAAACATGCCGAAACAGGAGTTGCCTTGTTACCGGCGCCGTTGGGCACTAGAGCACATCGCAGTTTAACGCCCGCTTTCCATTTGATCGTTTGGGCGCCGCACGGACCATTTTGTTTCGAGGCCGCATTGAACGCACCGCTGAAGTCGATCCCCTTCATCGATCTCCTGGCTCAGCGCCGCCGCCTGGGCGACCGGATCGACCGCGCGGTGATGGCCGCGGTGGACGCCGGCCAGTGGATCATGGGGCCGCAGGTCGCCGAGCTGGAGCGGCGGCTGGCGGCGTTCAGCGGCGCCAAGTTCGCGCTCGCCTGCGCCAACGGCACCGACGCTTTGGCGCTGCCTTTAATGGCGTGGGAGATCGGGCCGGGCGACGCGGTGTTCTGCCCAAGCTTCACCTTCACCGCCACCGCCGAGGCGGTGGTTTGGACGGGCGCGTCGCCCGTATTCGTCGATATCCTGCCCGACACCTACAATCTGTCGCCCACAGCGCTTGAGGCGGCGATCGAGGGCGTGATCGCGGCCGGCGAGCTGACGCCGCGCGCCATCATTGCGGTCGATCTGTTCGGCCAGCCCGCCGACTATCCGGCGCTCAGCGAGATCGCCAAGCGCTATGGCCTGAAGCTGATCGCCGACTCCGCGCAAGGCTTTGGATGCACCCTGAACGGCCAGCATCCCGGCCATTGGGCCGACGTGACCACCACCAGCTTCTTCCCCGCCAAGCCCTTGGGCTGTTACGGCGACGGCGGGGCGGTGCTGACCGACGATGAAGACCTGACTCAGCTGATGGATTCGATCCGCATCCACGGCAAGGCGGTCAAGCGCGACGGGCCGGCGCTCGAGACCTTCGGCCACGACCCCAAATACCTGAACACCCGCATCGGCATGAACAGCCGGCTGGATACGATCCAGGCTGCGATCCTGTTGGAAAAGCTCGATATTTTCCCCGACGACATTGCCCGCCGCAACGCCGCCGCCGACCGTTACGCCACCGGCCTTGCGGGCGTCGCGCAAACGCCGGCTGTGATCTCCGGCGGCGTCTCGACCTGGGCCCAATACACGATCGAAGTCGATGATCGCGACGCGTTAGCGATCGCCCTAAAGGCGCGCGGCGTGCCGACCGCCGTCTACTACCCCGTGCCCATGCACCAGCAAGTCGCCTATCGCCACTTCCCCCAAGGCGCCGGCGGCCTGCCCGTCACCGAAGCCAAGGCAGGCCGGGTGCTCAGCCTCCCGATCTCCGCCGACTTCGAGCCGGAGACCCAGGACTATGTGGTGCAGAGCATTGTGGAGTCGCTTAGCACTGGGGTGTGAGCACGCACGGCTTTTAAGGATTGAGCGAACTCAGATACGCCGCCACGTCTCTCACCTGCGCCGCGCTCAACCCCTTGGCCGGCCCCTGCATCAACGCCACCGTCGGCCCGCCACGAGCGCCGCTTTTTATGTCCCAAATCTCGCGCGCCAGGTAGGCCGGCGACCGACCCGCCAGGGGCGGCGCCTCGCCCAGGCCCTTCAGGTCCGCGCCATGACAGCTGGTGCAGGGCTGTCCCGAGCCGCCCCCAGAGTGCGCGATAGCCGCACCGCTCGCCACCGAGCCCGGCGGCGCATAGACCACAACGCCGACGTGGGGATCGGACATCCACAACATGCGATGCGCATCTTCGGGCAGCTCGACGATCCGCGCCTTGATCGGTTCGACGCCGCCACGGGGATCGAGGTCGCGCCAGCCGTAATGGTTGGGAGTCGTCTTCGGCACGGTCGTCGTCTCAACTACGCGATACCATTTGGGTCGCTTGAGCGAGGCGTAATAGGCGGCGGCCGCGCTTAAGTCCTGATCGGTGACTTGTTTGGCCATCAGCGTCATGACCTGGACGCTGGGACGGCCAGGCTCGGTCGATTGGCGCCGCCCGCTGCGAAACTCGTGGATTTGCTCGACGATATAGGACGCAGGCAGACCGGCGAGGCTCGGAACGCCGATGAAGCCCGCGCCATTATAGTTGTGGCAGTTGGAGCAGGCCTCTGTACCGCCCTTGCGCCCCTCGGCGACGACGGTCGGCGCCGGCGGATGCTCGTTCGGAAACCAGTCGGGCGCATGGTCGTTCAGCACGTCTGCCGAGACGCTGAGCTGGCTGCCGGGAACCCGATAAACGCCCGGCGGCGCCTGGGGCAGGGGCGCCTCGGGCGCTCTTGGGTAGGCCCAATCCAGCTCGGCCGTCGTGATGGGTTTTGGCTGGCAGGCGGCTAGCGCCGCGAGGGCCAAAACGAGGAGAACGCCGCTCAAAACGCGACGCTGTGAATATGAGCCTATCAAGCCACGCTCCGCGTGGATCGCAGATAAGGGGTCGAGCGCGGCCAATAGGCCGATTACAAGCGCTGGACGCAAGCGGAAGACTTTCGACATTTTAGCCCCGATGGTCCAGCATGGCGGCCGATCTGCTCGCCGTCCACGAACATGCCCAGATCAGCCGCGAGCCGCGATGAACATTTTTGACCAAGGCTAAGCTCGCGCCCTGAAGGCTTGGAAAAACTCCGGAGCTAGACGGACAAAGGCGGCGTGGCGGAGACGAGGGTCTCACGCGAAGACGCGAAGGCGCGAAGAAATCAAGTCTCAAAGATATGGTTGACGATCGTGGTCGTGATCAAGACGGCGCGCCGGGCCGGATATCTTTCTCTTCGCGCCTTCGCGGTGCGTGAGCCCAAAAAACGCGACCTCGTTCGGTAGTCTGCCCAGCCGACCGCTCTGCCGCCCCCTTTCCCCCTGCGCGCGAAGCAGCGTAAGCAGGACCCCATGAACGATCATGTCACGCCCCCGCCGGAAGGCCCCGAGGGGGGCCGGATTATTGAGGAGGGGTTGGGCGAGGCGCTGTCTCGGCGCTATCTCGCCTATGCGCTCTCCACCATCATGAACCGGGCGCTGCCCGATGTGCGCGATGGCTTAAAGCCCGTGCATCGTCGCCTGCTCTACTCGATGCGCCAGATGCGGCTGGATCCCCAGACCAGCGCCAAGAAGTGCGCGCGGGTGGTCGGCGATGTGATCGGCCGCTTCCATCCCCACGGCGATCAGTCGGTCTATGAGGCGCTGGTGCGTCTGGCCCAGGACTTCGCCCAGCGTTATCCGCTGATCGACGGCCAGGGCAATTTCGGCAATATCGATGGCGATAACGCCGCGGCCATGCGCTACACCGAGTGCAAGCTGACGGTTGCGGCCCAGCTCCTGCTCGACGGTATCGACGACGATGCGGTGGATTTCCGCCCCACCTATGATGGGGAGGATCAGGAGCCGGTGGTGCTGCCGGCCGCCTTCCCCAACCTTTTGGCCAACGGCGCGTCGGGTATTGCGGTGGGGATGGCGACCTCGATCGCCCCCCACAATGTGGGCGAGCTGATCGACGGCTGCCTGCTGCTGCTGCAACGGCCCGAGGCCACGACGGCCGACCTGATGGAGCGCATTCCGGGTCCGGACTTTCCCACCGGCGGCGTGATCGTCGAGTCCCGAGCCAGCCTGCACGAGACCTTCGCCACGGGCCGCGGCGGGGTGCGGGTGCGCGCCCGATGGACCAAGGAAGACACGGGCCGGGGAACCTACCGCGTCGTCGTCACCGAGATGCCCTATCAGGTGCAAAAGTCGCGCCTGGTCGAACAGTTGGCCAGCCTGATCGAGCTGAAGAAGGCGCCGCTCCTGGGCGACGTGCGCGACGAGTCGGCGGAGGACATCCGCCTGGTGCTGGAGCCCAAATCGCGCACCATCGAGGCCGAGGTTCTGATGGAGAGCCTCTTTAAGCTCTGCGATCTGGAGACCCGCTTCCCCGTCAATATGAACGTGCTGGACGCCAGCGGCACGCCGCGGGTGATGGGGCTGAAAGCCGCGCTGCAAGCCTTCCTGGATCACCGCCGCGTGGTCGATCAGCGCCGCACGCGCTTTCGCTTAAGCAAGATCGACGCCCGCTTACACATCTTAGACGGTCTCTTGATCGTCTACCTCGACCTGGACGAGGTGATCCGCATTGTCCGCTTCGAGGACGAGCCTAAGCAGAAGCTGATCGAACGGTTCGAGCTCAGCGACATCCAGGCCGAGGCGATCCTGAACACCCGGCTGCGCGCGCTCGCCCGGCTGGAGGAGATGGAGATCAGGAAGGAGCACGCCGCACTCATGGCCGAGCGCGCCGGGCTGCACGCGCTGCTGGCGTCGGAGACGAAACAGTGGGCCAAGGTGGCCGACGATCTGCGTACCGTGCGCGCGACGCTCACCAAGGCGCCGCTGGGCTTGCGCCGCTCCACCTTCGCCGAGGCGCCGTCGGCCGACAGCCTGCCGTCGCCGGAGTCCTACATTCCCCGCGAGCCGATCACGGTGATCCTGTCGGAGCGGGGCTGGATTCGCGCCGCCAAGGGCGCCGTCGCCGATCCGTCGGAGCTGAAGTTCAAGGAAGGCGACAAGCTCGGTTTCCTGGTCCCGGCCGAGACGACGGATAAGCTCCTGATCCTGACCTCGGACGGCCGTTTCTTCACGCTCGGCTGCGACAAGCTCCCGTCGGCTCGCGGCCAGGGCGAACCGCTGCGCCTGATGCTGGACGTGGACGATAAGGTGAAGGTCGTCAGCGTCTTCCCCCACAAGCCGGGGCGCAAGCGGATCATGGCGTCCAGCCTCGGCTACGGTTTCCTGATGCCGGAGGACGAGGCCCTGGCCAACCGCCGCGCCGGCAAGGCGGTGCTGAACGTCGATGAGGGCGAAGCGCGTCTGTGTCTGGAGGCCGAGGGCGACCATCTCGCCGTGATCGGCGACAACGGCAAGATCCTGATCTTCCCCTTGAGCGAGCTGCCGGAGATGGCGCGGGGCAAGGGCGTCAAGCTGCAAAGCTATCGCGAAGGGGGCCTGCGCGACGCCATGACCTTCTTCGCCGATCCCGCCGCAGGCCAATCTGGCCCTGGCTGGACCGACACCGCAGGCCGCAAACGCGACTGGAAAGAATGGCGCGACTGGCTCGCCAAACGCGCCACCGCCGGCAAGCTGGCCCCGCGGGGCTTTCCAGCGAATAAGCGATTTCGGCCGGGGTAAATCAATCCGCAGCGCCTTGGCCGACGCCAGTCGCGACATTCAAGGCTTTGAGCGCTGTGCCTATTGGCAGAAACAGCGACGACGGTTTGCTGGCGAAGCGGCGAAATTGCAGATGCTCATAGAAGGTTATCGCCGTCTCGTCCTTGGCGTCGACGACCAGCGCGAAGATCGCCGGCTCAGCCCGCGCCGCCCGCTGCGCAGCGTCCATGATGAGCGCGCTACCGAGGCGCCGACCCTGAAACGTCCGATCGACGGCGAGGCGACCGATCAGGCCAGCGGGCATAAGCGCATAGCGCGGCAATCGCTTCACCTCTTCGGCGGTCAGCTCGGTCAAGGGCAGGCTGGTCGCGGCGAAGGTGTAGTAAGCGGCGATAAGATCGCTATCGTCGAGCGCGACAAAGCAATTGCTGACGCGTCTTTTGATGTCCTGCGTCGCCATCTCGCGCAGATAGCGATCCAATGGCTCGACGCCGCTTGAAAAGCGCTTGCGGTCATGCGCGGCGGAAAGCGCCTCGATACGGAAACTCGCCGTCACTCAGAGTCCCTGATCAGCCCTCGATGCGCTTCAGCCGCCCGTAACAGGGCGGCCGATGGTGGCGGCGGATTGAAGACGGCCTCTGCGAAGGCGCGTTGATCCTCGACCGAGAGGCGGATGATCTGCGTTTCCTCTATCGTGCGGCTGGCGGCTTCCTGAGCGGCGGCGACCACAAAGTCGCTCAGGCTGCGCCCCTGGATTTCGGCGGCGCGCTTGACGATCCTTAGGGCGTCTGGCGCGATCCGTGCTTCGATCCGAGCAGTACGGGCCGGGTCTTGAGATAGCATGAAACCCTCTTTTGCTCCTCGCCATGTACGTTATAACGCCGGACAAATCAAGGCGAGTCTAATCCTCCGCTCATCCCGCCGAATGGCGGGACCCAGATCAAAAGGGCGCTATCGCCGAAACATTGGCGTTTTACGATCTGGGTCCCGGCCTTCGCCGGAGTGAGCAGAATAGATAAGCATTTCAACGCTCAAAACAAAAAAGGGGAGCCGAGGCTCCCCTTTTCCGTAACTGAACTTGGCGCCGTCGATTAGAACTTCTTGTCCACCTGGAAGAAGGCCGTTCGCCCGATGAGATCGTACTGGCTGCCCAGCACGGATTGGCCGATGATCGCTTCGACGCCGTCGGCCGAATAGGCTGGGGGGGGCTGGTTCCAGATGTTCTGGATGCCCACCGTCATTCTAAGATCGCCCTTGAACAGCTTCTGCACCGACACGTTCTGGACGGTGTAGAAGGGCGTATCGATCAAGATTTTCGCGGTTTGACCGGTACCGTAGAAGTTTTGGATCGTATCGGACGTCAAACGCGCGTCTGACGTCTTGCCGACGAATTCGAAGAACCAGTTCGCCGTCCAGGTATGCCAAGTGAACTTCAGATTGGTGTTGCCGACAAAAACCGGATCTGTGACGGATCCCGTGTAGTCGATCGGGACCGAGGTTCCGGTCAACTGGGTGCTATTTTGGAACGTCCAGCTCAGCTGGCTATCCAAACGGAACCGCACATCAAAGGGCAGTTTTTGAGTATAGAATAAGGTGGCGTCCAATCCGCGATCGATTACGGTCGCGACGTTCACGTAATTATTCTGAACGGACAGGATGTTCAGATAGCTTGGAGAGCTCGGGTTGAGATCTCGCGTGAACAGGTTACAGAAGCCGTTATTCGGAAAGTTGTTCGAATTGTAGCACGAATACAAGATATTGCTGGGCCCGAACTGCTGGATCCCGCGCGTGATTGTGTTTTCATAATAATCGACTTCAACGCCCGCATTCAGGTTGAACCAATGGGGTGTGAACACGATGCTCATCGTCTTTGAGAAGGACGTTTCAGGCTTTAGTTCGCCCGCCCCCCCGCCAGACGTCACCAGGGCGGATGACCCGAAGCCGGCATAGTTCGATGGAATGCCCTGCGCCGCGCAGTTCTTGACGATATTGGGCGCAACGCCGCCTGCGCCATAGTTGATGCAGGGGTCCAGCCCAAATTGACCATAATAGCTGGTCTGGTTCGCCAGATAGAGCTCATACAGCTGCGGCGCCCGGAAGGAGGTGCCCTGGACATATTTCAAGGTGAGCCAATCCGTCATCTCCCAGACCATGGAAGCCTTATATGTCTCGGCATCGCCAACGGTATTGTAATCAGAATAACGCCCTGAAATATCGAAGCTTAGAGCCTTGATCGCGGGAAAGTTCTTTATGGCCGGAATCGAGAATTCCGCATAGGCTTCCTTCACGAACTGCGAGCCTTGGGTAATGCCCGCCGAACTCAGGCCCCAGCTATTGCCCTCAAGCGTAGCCGGGCCGGGGGTGTCATGAATAAACTCCCGTCGCACATGGAAGCCGACATCGGCGCCGAGCGGGCCGGCCGGCAGTTGATACAGGTCCGCCGTCACGTCGCCTTGGACATAGGCTTGATCGTAGATGGTGTGACCGACATCGGTCCCCGTCAGGAAGGCTTCTTCGGCGGGGGAGAAACGGCCGCTGAAGCTGTCGGCCGTCCAGTTGATCGGCACGCAGGTCGCGGTATCGCCAAGGTCCGTCATCGACGGGCCGCCATTGATGCTCGATCCGCCGCTGCCAAAGCTCGGATTGCAAGCGGTGGGACCCGTGGTGGCGTTCAGGCGCGCATAGTTGACGTAGTCTGTCGCGTAGGTCCCGTCCGACTGACTGTATTGGGCGGACAGATTGTAGTGTAAATGCTGGGTGGTGAATACGTTCGGGAGGGCCCCCTTCACGCCGACAAGGTCGCGAATGTAGTTGACGCGCTGCTGAGTATCGAACGGAGTCAGGACAATAGGTTCTAAGTAGTCGCCAAGGGGCGACAGCACGTTCGACGGGTTCGCAGGATCAACATACGGAAAAACTTGTCGGGTATTGTTTTGTGTCGAGATGCGTTGACTGAATAGAAAGGTGTCGTAGACCTCGACGTATTGCGGCACGATATCGTAGCCGAACTTGCCGGTGAACGAGTAGCGCTTCACCGGAGAGATGGCCGTATCTCTTTGGGTCAAGGGATCGCTATCCGGCTCTTCCGCATGGGTCAGGTAGGTGAGCGCGGTGTTTATGTTTGTGGGCGACGCAGCGTTCGAGCACATCGGCCCCTGGGGCGTGTTGACAACCGTACAGATGACGTTAGCCAAACCGAGCCCAGGGAGATTGAAGTTCGTCGGCACGCCGCTGGCCTGGTTGCCGAGCGGGATATAGCGCAAGCCCGTGTTCCCATCGATGATGAGGTGGGACAGGATGTTAAGGCAGCGCGGCTGGCTTGTGCCCGGTGTCGCCAGATCCAGGCTCAGGCCCGTGCTGGGATCCGTCGCTTCGTCGCTGCCGCAATTCAGATAGCTGCGCTGGCCGTCCTCCAGGGCGACACGGTCGTAGAAGTCCGCCGAGACGTTGGCGTAGCCGCGTTCCCAGACCTTACCGTAGGCGATCGAGGCGTCGTACTCATCGCCGCCATTGGAAGGTTTGGCGTAAGCATTGGCTTCGCCGCCGTCGAGATTGGACTTCGTGATAATGTTTACCACGCCGGCGACGGCGTCCGATCCGTAGATCGACGAGGCGCCATCCTTCAAGATGTCGATATGATCGATGATCGTTGAGGGGATAGTGTTGAGGTCGACGGCGCCGACCGTGCCCGACACGCCGGCCGGCCCCATGCGCTCGCCGTCCAGCAGGACCAGGGTTCTATCGGTGCCCAGACCGCGCAGCGACACCGTATTTACACCCGGTCCGCCGTTGACGACATAGCCGGTGTAATAGTTGTTAACCTGGCTGCTATTAGCGGCGATCGTCGATCCTTGAATGATGGTCGCTGTGTCCGTGAAACCCCTTAGCGTGGCGTCTTCAGCTGAGATCACCTGAATGGGATCGGGTGAAGTGAATTCTGCGGGCTTGCGGATACGGGAGCCGGTGACGACAACTTCATCGACAGCGGATTTATCGACCGGCTTCTGCAATTTTTCTGGCGCGGTTGTTGTCGTCGGCGCCTGGCTAGAGGTCGTATTCGCTGGCGGCGCCGTGGTGACCGGCGCCTGGGCGAGCGCAACCGCCCCGAAAGATGCGATGGACGCAAGCGCAGTCGTGCCCGCGAGGACCAGTTTACACCTGAACATACTTGTACGCCCCTGAATAACCGATGACTGATGGATCGCGACCAGCCCATGGCCAGCGATCGAACAAAATTATCGGTTTTTTGCCGGCTTAACAGGGGGGGAACGACCGCTAAGTGTCAGTTCGGCGACCAAATTATGGCGAAAGCGCCTTTTTCTGGAGTGGTGATGCCCGAGCGCCACATTTGCGTTTCAGGTCCAATTCGGCTCGGTTCAGGTCGGCGGGTTATATTTCTCGATGAAGGCGTCGGCCGCCTTAAGCATCTGAATTCGCGTATTTTCGCGCGATAGCCAATGATCTTCCTTGTCGAGCACCAGCACCTCGACCGGTTTGCCCGCGCTGCGCAGGGCGCGTTCCATTTCACGGCTTTGCGCCGTCGGCACCACGGTATCGTCCTTGCCAAAGATCAGAAGGATCGGGGCGTCCGCCTTGGCGGCGAGCCTCGCTGGCGAGATCTCGTGCAGGGCTGGATCGTCCGGCCCTTTGGCGCCCATGGCCAGGTTCCAATATCGGCTGGCCTCGTTGTCTCTATAGCCGCTGCGGTCCAGCACCCATTCCAGCATGGTGTTGAGGTCGCTGACGCCGGCGCCAGCCACGGCGCAACGATAGAAGCCGTTCTGGACCGTGATACTGGCCATGGCCGCATAACCGCCATAACTCCAGCCCATCACGCAGGCGCGCTTAGGATCGACGATCCCCTGGGCCGCCAGCGCCTTTAGCCCGTCGGTGATGTCGGTCTGCATCTTGCGCCCCCATTGACCGTAGCCGGCCTTCAGGAGCTTGGCGCCGTAACCGTCCGAGCCGCGGAAATTGGGTTGGAACACGGCGTAGCCGCGCGCCGCAAATGCCTCGGACCACCAGTCGAACGCCAAGCCGTCATGGGCGCGAGGGCCGCCGTGGGGGAGCACGATCACGGGCAGGTTCTTGGGCGTGCGTCCCGGCGGCAGGGTCAGCACACCCTGTAAGGCCATGCCGTCCGCCGCCTTATAATCGAACAT
>Ga0209208_10006008_pt1 | contig 16809 bp, 18 predicted proteins | sample S1TSphfallax_3_FD_187694 | JGI IMG/M metagenome (GOLD analysis project Ga0209208, IMG submission 187694) | Host-associated microbial communities from peat moss isolated from Minnesota, USA - S1T2_Fd - Sphagnum fallax MG (SPAdes) (version 2) | ecosystem: Host-associated > Plants > Peat moss >...
TTTGTCCATCCAGGATATAAGCCTAATAATGTAAGCCTAACATGCCCGCGAATGTTTACCGAATCTTCACCAGTTGATTTATAAATTTTTTTTAAATTCTTGCTTCTTTGGGCTTCCATAACATTCCTGCACCAAGAATGTCATAACTATGGGATGTTCTCACATTCACAAGTGTCTAAACTGAGATCTAAAGTTTTGGAGAGGATCATGAGATCATGGAAATTTGTGGTTAAAAATGTTAATGAATGTTCCCCAATTGTGAAAAATAAAATAAAATGTGAACATTTGGTGGGTTATTATGTCACAACCCTAGCCTAAGGCTTGCGATTAAAGCAAGGGCTTGCGAAGGTGCGGGCCAAGTATGAAGCCCAGGAATCACATTTTAAGTTCCCAGGAGTGTAAGAGAGTGTGAGGGAATGAACCCTCACATTCCCAAGTGAGCTCCCATTTTGGGAATTGGAGTCTTAGAGGACTCTTCAATTTTTAGAGAGCAATTTCAAGGGTCAAAACCCATTGGATTGAAGAGTTTTTATATCATTGAATTTTTTTTGAAATTTAGATACCTAAAATGGGCTTGCATGATCCATTTGGACACTTAACACACAAGTTATAGCCAAAAGAAAGGTCGAGAGTCAAATCTACAATTTCATTCTTGACCACTAAAAGTGAAGAATCGCCCTGATTTCCTTATGTGCATGTGGTGTGTGACATACCATTGGAAAGCTCGCAACAAGGGTTACAACTTTTCTTTAGACTTCATCTTAATCAGAGTTTGCGCGTAAAGTGATGGGCCCCCAAAGTTGCAAGAATCTGAGTTGTGGGAATTTTGGGACTCCCACTTGGGATTCCCGAGACAAAATGACATTTGGGTGCTGGTCCCTTGGATAGGCATAGAGTATACTATAAGACAAAAGGTGATGGCTTCCCCCAAGTCCGGGTCGTGGTGAGTCTTGTGAATTTGAGTTTGCCCATGGCTCGTCCTAGCACCAAAAGTGCTCCAACTATGCGCTAACCAACTTATTGTTTGGTTTTGTGTAGGTCCATGTGAATGAATGTTTGCTTGTCATTCTTTCTAGTCTCATTTCGGAGCTCCAGCACGCCCTTCTACATACAAAGTGTTACAAGCCAGGGAGTGTGCTTCAACTCTATACTTTTGCGCTATTTTCACCTCAAACTCACATTCAAGTTTATCAAGGAGCTTGGGAGTGCGTCATATTTAGTTTAGGGGGGGGGGGAATTTGGGATTTCAATTTTGAGAGTAACAAAGCTACATAAGAACAACCTTTCAAAAATTATTGACTTCTAGAACATGAAAGAATGTGGTTTCAAATCTTGGGAAAGGTAAGAAAGATGTTTGGTTGTGAGGAGGTTGAAAAAGTGGTTTGGAACATAATTATGTCAAGCCTTTTTGAAGATCTTATGTGTCCTACTACTTGAACAAGAAAAGGAAAGTGGTTGGGTATTTTCCCAAATGAAGAAGATCCCAACCCTTATGTGGTCTTTGCAATTACATAAGACTTTTAGCCATGATGCTTAAACATGGTGAAAGAACTAGAAATCTTTAAAGGCACAATCTTGTACAAAATGGTTCCACATGCTAAAATCCTTCAACATCAACCTTTTAACTCTACCAACCCAGATTGTGGGATCATTAAATGAATGAAAATACTAAGTCTCTCAAAGGGTTCAATTAGGAAAAGACATTTTTTTATGTTACGAGGGAAGGTGTCAAAACTAACATATGATCCTACAAGGTGGATTTGGGAGGATGGTACGAGCTTGCTAAACTTCTTTCTTGTGAAACAAAGGAAGATGTTGGTTAAACCTGTAATGTAACCAAGCAAGAATGAAAGGAAAGGTGACCCATGGTGATCCCAAGTTCATTCAAGATGAAGTGGGCAGACCTATGGCTAAAGGCCAAAGTGAAAAAGGAAACATCATTCATGTGGATGATGTGGCATCAAGTGATAACTATGAACGTGTGGCGTGTTATGATCAACCAAGAGGTAGCAACAACTCACCGGTCTTGCAATCAAAACACCCTTGAGACCATGGTTCATAGGTTTTGGGACTATCTTAAAGCCAAGGCCACTTGGGAATGGGCCTTCACCATCACTCACAGTCTCTTAGACCCACCGCAAAGGAGGAGGAAAAAGGCCTTTGATGCAAGGGAATGCCTATTCACTAACAAGTTGCCTAACGCCTATAGGCAATTCTCTTGCATTTGGACCTTAGTTAAAGGCCTAGTACTTTGGGCAACATGGTTGGATAGGAATGACAAAATTTTCAACAATCTCAAGTGATGCTAAACTTGGGTGTACCATTTGAGAAGGCTTGATAGATTACGGTAGACTTCTTTGGAATAGAGTTAGATTAGAGGTTGACAAAGCTCCTTTTTAGGCCAAATTTGAGCTATTGACCAAGTTTGATCAACTTTGGTGCCCACACTTTGCTATTTGTGCTCACAATGACCTCAAGGTTAGATGGTGTTACCAAGTAACTAGGAAATGTAAAATCGGGTGGTAGGCTGACCGGGTTGAAGTGTTGACCTGGTTTTGGTTTGCTCGCCTTTGTTCTCCTTGTTCTACAATGGAATTTATTTTTTCCATTTGCGCCCAAACAAAAAAAATTCAAATGCAAGAAGTTAACATGCATGGATATGAGAAATGGACCCAGCCCTAACTTCTGGGCCTTTGTAATCTTCAAGAAAAACCTAAAACTATTGTTGTGTTTTAAAACCAACGCCACCAACAATAAGAGAAACCTAAATCTCTAGATCTGTTTAGTTTCCTAGACTTTCTAGCTACTAATACATAAACCCCCTAGACTAAAGCCTAAGAACCTGACCTTGTTTGCACCATTTCACCCCATCCCCAGTTGTAACGTATTCAAAAGTATAGGAAGGATCCAGACCTCATGACCAGTTCTCACACAAAAGATAACCAAGGCTCAAGGTGTCAATAAATTTAATGCTCGCAGGTGTTCAATATCTGATCTCCAAGTGATATCCGAGAACCTTTTCAGTACTCGCTCAACAGTGGTTTGAATTTCCAGGTCTAGTGGCTACTGGGAACCAGATTGAGAACCAGCCCAGAAACCAAAACTAGCCAACACTAATCTGAACACAATCTATTTGAGCAACAATGACTGGAGCAGATAGGCTCATTGGTAGATTCAGAAAACATTTGATGAAGCTGTTTACACGTTTACACAGTCTTAAAGTTTATTGTCCATTTTGTCAAGAAACCCATATGAGCAAAAGCATTTCCAACCAATTTGGAAGCAGTGAGAAGCTGCTTGCAAAAAAGTATTAAGTAGGATTTCTTCCCAAGGAAAATCAAAAAAAGACATGAAGATTTCATGGAGTGCTCAGCTTGAAGGCAAGGAGCTTGTGCGAGAGCTGGATTGAAAGAAGAACATGTGTGGGTGTTTTCTTCTCTCCTTTTTTCCATAAAAGTGATACAAGGTCGAAGAGTTGATATAATAAATCCCCCACCCCTCGCCCCCACCCACCCACCCACCCACGGCCCCCATCACCAAAGATCTTAAATACTTTGTCATGACAAAGCTGATGAAGAATCAAAGATCACCAAACTTAAGTCACAAAGGGTTGAGAGAAATGATTTGAGTTGCTATTACTATAAGAAATAATAGGCTGTAGAAAGATTGAATTTCATCAGACTCAGCCGCAACTTGGACGAATGACAAACAGACATGGGTTGCTGCAGAGCACTCATGACCACTTACAGGATGCATTTATGAGCCTGCACAAGCCAAGCTGACAAATAAACATTATAATAAAGTGCGTCAGAACTCCAAAACAAAGAACCCATTAGGGTGTCATAACTGCTAGTACCAGCTGCAAGACAAGATTATCTTGCAGATCAAAATGTGTGTAAAACTTTTATGACTAATTTCCAAGGAAAGCATTTCCTAAGTTCAAGGCATCCGTTATTCAAAACTTACGTACAAAAAATACATGATCATGATTCATGATAATTACAAATCAGTGTAAAGATAACTGGTCTCCATGGACTGTAGTGTATATGTACTATGTACCTGTGTGTACCCAAAAGACTACTTACAGGTTACAACAACATTAGAAAGTCAAGAAATCAGCTGCAGTTACGGGTGTACTTGATGCAGTTGCAGATGTGAGAAAGAATACGGAGAATTATACAGGGGGCAATGTATAATCAATATTAATAATTTCAGAGCATCGGTATTGTACAGCAACATTTTTGAGTCACTTGGAGCTAATTAGCCAATGATTACTGTCAGAAAGTTTTCTCACATTTCATATTAATTAGTGCAAGTTAGTAATTGGCAACCAACACACTTCTAAGTTCTAACCAGTTAGTAGTGGTGTTTTTTTTATAATTTTTATAATTAATTAATTTCTCAATTTTGTTGTTGTTGTTGTCAATATTGTGATGTAGCCAAAGTGGTGACAAATCCAGAGCAAGATTTAGCCAAATTTGGCTATACGAAAACATGTGAGCCATGAATAGAAATCTGGTGATTTTTTAAAGAATCAGTAGAATTCCGGCTATTGAAAATCTTTAAAAAACCTTATTTTAGCACTTTTTGGCTATATACTGTGGTATCACAGCCTTTATAAGTTTTTAATGGTTTGAACTTTAGCTATGTACATATGAAGTAGAGTAATTTTGTGCAATCGATTAGGTTGAGAAACATTAGTGTAAGCTGATAATTAGCAAAACATACAAGATTGTCACTTGATTTTGTACAATTTAAATCTGAACTTTTTGTAAAGGATTAGTGCAAAGCTAATTAGCCAAATATTGTACAACAGTGCTACTAGTTGGTTTTGTGCAACTTGAAATATTAAGTTGTTGCAAAAGATGAGTGCAAGCTAATTAGCAAAAAAAATTTAAGTACAGGTTTCTCTTTTTTTCTTCAATTTGGTGAGGTAGTTGGACCGGCAATCCTCCACAAGAAGACTTAGCCAAAATTTGGCTACAGGTCATGAACAAAAGTAGAAATTTTCTGAAAATCCACTATGTACTGATGCAAGAACCTATTGTCCAAATATGGCAATTTACAAAAAAATCAAATCCTCTTAATGTGGTAACTTTGGGTTTTTTTTTTTTCTGAAAAGAAAAAAAAGAGGCTTTTTGTACACCTGTTAGCACTGGCATTCTTTTTTGGGTCGCCAGAAACCCTAAACCCTAAACCCACCAAACAGCACTCCTTGGTGTGTGCACTTCGAAACATTAGGTTTATTGCCAAAGCGTTTTAGTACAAGCTGATTAGCAGCAAAACATGTGTGCAACAACAGTAGTAGCAGTGCAGCTACTTGTAATAAGTTCGTTTGCCTTGCCAAAAAGTTGGTGAGAAAGTCAAGAGATTGTGGGATGATGTTTTGGAATTAGTGTCAGAAGTAGAGTGTGGCGTGCAACAGAGCCTTTAATAAGTGTTCCCACTACAAATTTGGGTTTGTGCAGAGTCTTATGTAATATATATACAGTTACCAGTATAATAATATATAATTTCACTGCAAAAAACTGCACTTGTGGACTTTGAGATCTCTACTTACTTACTGACTCCTGATCTACTACTACTCTGATCCGATCGCCATTTCACACTCTGATCTGCATTCAACCGCGCCGACAGCATAATATAGGTATCACCTACCCCCATGAATCTCAGCTACACATCTCTATCTGCCCATCACCTACCATGGATCATCTCCCAACTGCCCAGTGCCCTATATATTTTCTGCTCACGATTCTCCCCCCTGCAGTCTTGCCTGATCATGTCCTCACAGCTAGCTGGCTACACCAGAATCACTCTCCAATTTCATCTCTTGTTGTGCACACAAAATTTAAATAGCTAGCAAGCAATCTGCTGCAATTCAGCCAACTGTTGCACCTGTTGTTGCATTCATCATCTATTGTTGTTGTTGTTGCATCTAGTGCAGCTAGTGCTAGTGTTGCATCTGGTTTTTATTTTCTCTTCAGTTAGCAGCTGCAGCTGGGGAAGAGGCATGGCAGTTGCTGCAGGCAATATGAGCAGGTTGCAGGGAATGCTACTAGTGGTGGTGGTAGCTTTGCTGGCAGCAATAGTCCAGCTTCCAGCTGCTGCAGCTGGAACCAGATACACGGTTTCTTGGAACTACCCATACTCACGCACCTCTTTCGCCAACTGGAACAAGGGCACTTCGTATGTCGTAGGTGACAGTATCCGTAAGTCTCGACCTTTGCAGAGTACTCACACATACTTGAGCTTCGTCATGCAGTCGCAGAAAGTATCAGCTTGTTGTTTGCAGCTTCCTGCAATATTGCAGTCTACCGGCAGCTGGAAACTGTTCTAGTGATCTCTGTAATGTGTGGGTATGACTAGGTATAGATTGCTTGTGTGATTGTGGGAGGACTGATCAGGAGTTTGTGTGTGTGTATCTGTGTGATGTTTTGTGTGTTGCAGAGTTCGTGTACAATGCGGAGGCGCATAATGTGGTGAGAGTAAACAAGCAGCAGTACGACGAGTGCGATAGTGCTGGCGCCGTGACACACACCGACGGTGCCACTGTCTTCAACCTGGGACGACCAGGGAGGTATTTCTTCATGTGCAGCATCCCCGGCCATTGCGAAGCCGGCATGAAGCTTGCTTTGCAGGTGATTTGAGTATAAGCTTGCTGCTCGTACTGATGAAATCGCCAAGAGTATTCAGTACTAGCTTATCTGGTCTGCAGAAAAGTCTGTGTACCTGCTTATATGCCGTAGAAGAAGTTTTTGTTTCTGTCTCTACCTACAAGTGGTGTTTTCTTCTCTACTTGTCTACTGAGGAGGTTTGGAAGCTGATCATCCAGGGAACTCCAGCTGGACCCGTGTGATGGAATAGTATCACTCTCTTGCAGCAGCTTGCCATCCTCAGTTGTTTCTCTGTCTGTCTGTGTCTGTCTGTCTCTCTTAAAACCGTACTTAATATCAGAGAAACAGTTCTCACTAGGGATCATGCACGGATGATCCGCAGCTTGCTGTGTGCGAACAAAAATAAATTAGTCCTTTTTGTAAGGAGCTGTGAATGCTCGGCTTCATTTTCTGGAGACCTTGGGTTTTGGGGAGTTACTAGAATATGGCTAATTCATCTTGTGGAGTTTTTGGATTTTTTGGATTTCCTAGCTAGAATATTGTGTGTAATTTATCTTGTGGAGTTCTTGGGTTTTGGGGATATGCTAGAACATTGTGACTAATTCATCTTGCAGTGGAGTTCCTTGGATTTTTGGGTTTGGAATGTGGAATGACGTGTTGTGTGAGAATCAATCTGCACTTTTGCTGCTTCCCTGAGCTCGAAACCCACAGCTAGCTACTTCAGAATGTTCTGGATCAGCATTGTTAGCTCATCCTGCTGCCAATACTGAAGAGCAGCTGGTGCTACCAGCATCAGCTTTGCAATCCTGAAGAGCAGCTGGTGCTTCCAGCATCAGCTTTGCAGGAGTAGTTTCTAAACAATGTATGTCACACAATTTGTCATAGGGTTCTTCAAATAACGAGCACTAGTTGTAATCACAGCATAAAACTTTGCACTGTTATATATGTTGGGATTGAATGTGAAATTCTAGTCCTAACAGCAAGCTGCAGCTACTGCATGATCTTTTGTAGTAGTAGAAGAGTTTGGTACAATAATAAGGATCATTCCGTTGTGGGTTTTCTCTGGAAAGTACATTCTGAACCTCTTCTAGAAAAAACAATCTTGAGTAAAGAAAATAGGGTTGAGACTAGTATTGAGCTCTGCTACTACTAGGGTTTAGTGTTTTCAAATTTGTGAGATACTGGCTATCATCCACAACAAGATTTAGCCAAATTTTTCTAGAGGTCAAAAGATAAAAGTAGATTCTTTTTCAAACCACAAGAAAGTTTTTGCCAATTTTTTGCTAAAAGTCAGATTTTTTTTTAAAAACTCGAACTATCAGAGAACTTAGCCAAATTTGGCCAGAAATTGGAGAGAAGTTTTTCAAACTGGCGATGTGCAAAAATTATGATATAAAAATGAAATGTAACATAATTGTTTCCTGGAAATATGGCGAATTTGGGCCAATTTATCTAGAAACAATCCTTTGTGCAAGTTGGCAGCGCCCCCACCCACGCCCCTCCCCTCCGCCCCCTCTTTTGTCACTAAGTGGTGCAATTGTGTCCCAATAAAAACAAAACTCTGGCTCTTAGACACCACCGCCAATATCTATTCAATGAAGAGACAAATCTCCTTCACCCGGATTGATTTAAGTGACAAATCGCAATCTCTCCACATCAGCCTTTTTCTTTTGATTGGCGTAATTTAGTCAAGAGAAATTTAAAAGTATATAACAAAGTAAAGATGAAAGTTTTCAATTGCCATATGCGAGGGGGAAAAAAAAAGTAAAAATCGCCTGAATTTTTCAGTGTTTAGGCAAAAAGATGATTGAAGATTTGTTCTTCACATCTGGTTAATAGCCAGATTTGGCTAAGTCTAATTAACAATGCTTGTCACTTTTTCTACATGCTATGGGATGATTGTTGCTTCAGCTACAAATAAAAAATTGCTAAAAGAAACTGTACTTCAATTTTCTCAGAACGGTTAACTGTATTAAGTCCCGATTTAAGCTCAGACTGAGTTTAAAAACCTTTTCACAGCCATTATGTTTGGAGTATCACATTCAAGTACAAGGACTTCAGGATTCTTTTTCTTCTTTCCATTTTATGTTCATTTTATAGGTTGAGGGTGTCTCTAACTTGTTAGAGAGTTCAGACCCCCACTATCTTGCAACAGCCAGTTGTGACAACAGAAGAGAATTGGTGTCTTTCCAGGTTTTTGGCTCATCTCCTTGCACAATTTGCTTCATGCTACTGATGATGGGTTTAGGTCCTAAGTTTAATGATTTCTTTTCTTAGGGCTCCTCATTGTGCGTTCTGTGATTAGTGATTTCTTCTCTTAGAGCTCCCCATTGAGTGTTTTGCCTTTTCAAGTGGTCTTTCGTTTGGACGTCAATCCTTTCTTTTTTCTTCTCTTGTTCCCTTGCCAGAAGTTTTTCCTTTTATTTATTTATTTTCTACTATCCACCAATCTCTTCACAAAAAATTCTTACCAAGTTCTTGGTTCTATTTATATCTAAATTGCCATAGGAGACAATGATCCCTAGAATAGAAATGACTAATTCTGATTGGCCCAAGTGGTGGCATTTGAATAGTCTCCCACCTTATATTATTCAATTTTTCATGTTTACTAGTGTGACATGTGTGACTGGCCAAAGTGTAAACATGATCATGAAGATAAAGCCCAATTTTGATGAAAAGAATATTTTATATTAACACAATTATTCAAAATTAAATATCTCGCACAACTTAGATTTCAAAATTACACAACTGCCTCCATTAAATTTCACTTGTTGAGGGCTTTTCAACAATACCAATAGCAAGCCCCCAAATTTCCTAAAATTTTTTTAGTTTTTATTTTTATCAAATTCAATATTTCATGTTCATGAGTTAAGGATGAAGGAACAATTAACATTAGGGTAGAGCAGTCAGTGAGTGAACACTTAAGGGTTCGCAAAGCCATTGTATCTCAAATGTTGTTCCATTGCAACAAGAGCTCAAATAAAAGTTGTAGAGTTTAGAGTTGCACATCCAAGGGCGTTTGAATCATAAAAAAAGTTCAAGAAATGACCAAGTTATACATATTTTAATGTTGGGCACTCAAAAACACAACAAGAAAATTCCTTGATCACTCAACAATGCATGAGCATCATCATGTTCAATGATCCATGACCAAACATTATTACCTTTTTCACAAACATTGAATGCATCATAAGGACAAACAAAAAAGGGCACAAAAATGTTCATCTTTGGTTTCGACATACATGATTAAAATATATATGATTTTTCAATCAAAGGTGACATGGGCAAGAGAGAGCGAAACCCTAATTTTGCCACCCACTCTTGGCCATTGCCACCTCCTCCTTCAACTATGTCTACCAAAATTTTGCACATGTTTCCTCTCTTTGGAGATCAGGTGATCATGCTACTACCAGTATAACTTTCGAATTAAATTACTTAAAGCTCAAGCACTTCAAGCTTGCTCCCTCTTAACTATAGCTACTAGTGATCTTAGTCTTAGTGGTCGTCATCTTGCATCTCTTTTGCTTGCAGCTAATCGTGACCCTTCTGGTTGTGGTCTTCATGTTGATTGTCATTTTCCTTTTCCTCCTTCTTGGTTGTAGCTATTAACAACTGTCTTAGTCATCGTGATTTTGATCTTGGTGATTATCGTCTTGCATCTCTTGTGTTTATAGTTGCTCACAACCTTCCTAATCATGGTCCTCATGTTGATCCTTGTCTTCCTTGTCTTCCTTCTTGGTTGCAATTACTAGCGATCATCTTAGTTGTCGTGATTTTGATCTTCGTCATCATTGTTTTGCATCTCTTGTGCTTGCAGTTGCTCGTGAGCTTCCTAGTTGTGATCTTCATGTTGATTATCATCTTCCTTCTCCTCCCTCTTTGTTGTAGTTGCTGACAACTATCCTAATCGTCATGATCTTGATCTTGGTGGTTCAAATCTTGCATCTCTTGTGCTACTTGCAACCTTCCTAACTATGATTTTGATATTTGTGGTTTTGGTTGTAATACTAGCAATTCTCCTAGTTGTGGTCTTGGTTGTAGTTGTTGGTGATCCTCTTGGTTGTGGTTTTAAATACAACTATTGGTGATCCTCCTAAACCTTAACCCCCCTCCTTGGTTTTAGTTACTTAGTAGAATGAAACAAGTGTGTTATAATGTGATCATGAGCAAATAATCTAACCTTTGCTTGTGACATTGCTCCCATTGTGCTGGAATAATCCTTGAAAATCTTCTAATTGGAATGATCTCAGGCCATTGTGTAGCCTAGGAAGCTCGCAAATGTTCATGTAGACACTGCCATGTTTCCCTAACAATTGTTGCAAACCAATTGTAATCAAAATCTGCTCTTACACTTCTAGTAGCTACACGTTGAAATGCCCATTCATCTACATTGAAGTAAATTGCAGATGTTTTTGCCCTATTTTTTTCCCTTTCTTTGTGATGTGTTTCCTTAATTGCCTTTACAACTACCTTTCCCATAGCCTTCTTGCACATGATTGCTAGGTATTCAGCACTGGTCATGGCATGAAATTGTGAATACTCCACTAATGGTTCCTTTCATTTAGTCTAAATTTGTAAGTAAATGAAGGAACGACAACAACTGGTGCACTTTCATGGTATCTTGAATCGGGTTCAAAGAAATTTGTTCTTCTTGCACTTGCTCTTGATTAAAGTTCTTTAGATTTACTATTACATTCTCTTCTACCTTATCTTCTATCATGGGAGGGCTATGAAGCATATTTACATAGGTACATCTTGTAGTATTTAGGTTTAGGTTACAACAACCTAGGCCTAATTGGTGAACTAATGTGTGTATATTGAAGAAATATATGGTGGCAACTTCTTCTCCACATTGTTACCCATGTTCACCTTGATCACCTTGACCCTAATCCTCTTGTGCATGTTTTCTTTAATCTTGTTCACCCTGGCCTTAATCATCTTGTTTATCTAATGTGTTATTTGCTTCATTTGCTTCATTGTTTGGCCCTATTATGTAGAGGCTTGAAGGTTGAAATTTATTGTTCACTACATTTGGATCCAAAGGCCATACATCTGTTGCCTAAAACTAGACTTGATATTTTTTTTTCTCAATGCCTACTCTAAAACATGGTCCACCCATTTGGTTAAAATAATCTTGTCTAGATCCATGTAGTTTTTACTAGCCATTGTTACATCCTTAACCCTTTGAATTGCAGTTTTAAATGGTTTAAAGCAGAAAACATCCAATGGTTAAAGGGCATGAAAGGTATGCGTAAGTAAAATTATCATGTCCAATCCAAACTTGTGGGCTTGTTCTACTACTTTTAAGGTTACATGGCTACCATAGCTATCTACAATCAGTATGTGTTGATTAGTTGTAGACACTCCAATTGGAACAAATTGCTTGAAGAAAGATAAAAATTCCTTAAACAAAAAAAAATTCATCCATGCCTTCTTTTGCATAGCCATGCATGTACATGGTTTGCATAGCTTAATGTAATTTTCTATCAAACATTCCCCTCTAAAGATGTAGAAGCCTAGTAAACTCCCACCTACTACATTGACAAAATTTATAATCATCCATTCCAAAAAATTTGGGATGGTACTATAAACTCTCATGGTTAGCATCCGTGCCCCTCCTTGTTTACATGCATGTACACTTGTTTCATTGTTATTCCATATGTGATTGGAAGGGTACTAATGTAAATTATACAATGATTCCAAGTTTGTGTAAAATTTGCTACAACAAGTAGCTGTCAAACCTTGTGTTTTACACATCTCAAGTCCTTCAACTTACCTTATGACCACATTCGAATGTCGATTCTTGAACCATCACCACCAAAGTTTTTTCGGGTATCCCATCTCAAGATGGTGTCACCCTTGTTTGAGGTATTTTTGCAACCTTCAATTTAAATTGGTTTAGTGATATTGATAAGCCACATCCCCCATTGCCAAAATCTATTCATAAATTACTGCATTTTCCTTTTTTGTTAACATTCCTAGTGATCCCATTTTCCTACTTCGAGTGCATCCATTTAGATGGTTAGAAAGAAAGCTTAAAGGTATGCGAAATATCCGACTAACTCCCCATAAAGAATAAGTACCTTGCTCAATTGCTTCCATGGCTTCCTCGAAAGCTTCACTTGTCTGATGTTGTAAGAGACTGAATAACATGGGCTACTTTTTGTATTGGGGCTTCATCAAGTTCAATAGGCATGATTCTAGGTTCTAGGGGCACATTTTCCTTATTGGTTGGCCATGTGGTGCCGCTCCTCCGTCTACAAGGCAAAATTTGTATCATTTTCCCCTCGTGGCCCTAGCTTCCAAGGAGTTGGAGGTTCAAAATTAAGCCCTAGTAAAGGTACACCTCTTGACTTCTTAAATTCAACCCAAAAAAATAAGAATTGAGTTAGGGCTAGGAAATTTGCAAGTGCATGCTCCCAAAGGAACCCAGTAAATGCAATGAGTTTGTAAAAATCTTCAAAGTCTTTCCACATGAACATGACATCTATTATTTTTGTGCAAGTTGTGGGGTTGAACCTCTTGTTGCATTGAGCTTGAGCTTGTGGGAATTTAGTATGTATTGGCCGTGTTTAAACTTTAGAATTTCCTTTTGCATAATGTTCAAACCAACCAAAACACAAATATTTCTTATGCCTTTTTACATAGATCTGGTCTATGATTTCTATACTCACATCTGGTCCAAGGGCTAATATTGTTACTATTGTTTTATCAGATCCTTATCTCTTATTAGATCTTCTTCCTTTGCATTTAACCTTAATCCCAACCGTGATCATGAACCTTGACCATGTTCTATTTTTACTTTGACATATACTAAATGCAATGCTTTTACATTCAAATCTAAATTCCCTCTATTTTTCAACTCCTTGTTTTTATCAGATCCTCCCTCTTTGCATCTAATCCTAGCCCTGATCTTGAACCTTACCCTTTTTTATCTCTACTTTGACATGTCCCAAAGGTGTTGCTTCTACATTCAAATCTAAATTCCTTCTATTTTTCAGCTTATTATTTTTCATCAGATCTTCTTTGTGTGCATTTGACCCTAATCCCAACCTTGATCTTGAACCTTGTTTTATCTCTACTTTGACATGTACAAAAGGTGTTGTTTCTACATTCAGATTTGAATTCCCTTTAAGGTGTTGCTCCTCTCCATGTTTTACATGTAAACATCTTAACAAGATTACATTAAGAACTAGAAGCTCTAGAAAACATTGTAGTTCATCCTCTATGTGTGTTGGTAGGGAAGACATACTTGTTAGAAATGTTATTAAGAGTTTTGCCCAGTTCTATTAAAGTTGCAACCAACTTGTTGCCTTGTCCAATTTTTGGGGCAAAAGCCAAAATGTTAACTTGGAAGGAAGCTCCTCATTTAATAAATGTTATTATTTTCCAATGTGTGCTCTATGTGTTCTTTAGGGTTTAAGGTTGTGTTCTTTGATGAGTTGCAATTCTTTTAATGTGCAAGCCCCCACCCTAAAACCGAACTCTCAAACCCTTGTACATGTTCCATACAACACCCATTGCCAAACCTTGACAAAATTGCAAAGTGAAAAAACGTGCTCAAAGTTGGCAAATTGCAAAAAAAAATTTGTCAATCAATTCACAAAAACACCCATCTCTGAATGGCCAAACCAGCATCACATGCATGGGTTTGTTTTTGGGTCAAGCAAGCATGCACAACTATTCATCTTGATACCTTTTGCACACACCACAATCCCTAAAGGCACTCAATTTTTTTTTAAAGCATTCTGGAACTACCCCATACAGCAATCTTATAAGAGCCCCTTTGAACAACAGAGGCCAAAATTCCAAACAGTAGAAATTTTCGCCAAACATTGGTGAACAACAAACAGATGTTGACTGTCCCCTCTCCAGGTGTTCGCCCACCGGCCCCTGGAGGCCAAAGGGCTGCTCTACACTAGTATATATGTTTGATGTGATAAACACGCGTAGCAGCGCAAATTGGGAATGTGGGTGAATCCGCTCTAAATACACACACACACACATTAATGAATCTCCTACGTTAAAAACAAACTTGTGGTGAGCGCAAAATGAAATGTGAAACTCAGACGTCGTCAGGTGACATGAATTATTATTGATGCATTCGTCAGTAAGTTTCATGTTATTTGACATAAATTATTATTGAAACATTCGTCAGTAAGTTTCATGTTCTTTCTGACTTCACTCAGATTTCTCTGAAGAATGGGTACCTACTCCAGTGTCAGTATTCAGACTTTGAAAAGTTTCTTGGACTTTCACAACTAAAGACTCTCACTCACCACAGTTCGACCTTTTGCATTTAATGCTGTGTTCGCTGTTCACCACCCATCAGACATTGCTCATGTTGCACTCATGGGCCACGACTGTTAATCCCTAAACCCTGAACTTTTTTCTTTAACAAATCTTTGTCCAGCTTTTATTCATGTTGAAGATTGTTCTGTTAGTTCACTGATGAAACCTGCCAGGACTAATTTGAAAATTTTCAGAAAACCAAAAACCAGAGATTTTTTCATTCTAAATTTCCTACAACAGATTTCCAGCAGGTAGCCAAAATATAAAAGGATTCTTAAAAAGCTCTACTTTCATATTTGGTCTATGGCCAGATTTGGCTAAATCTTCTTGTGGATGATAGCCAGTTTGGCTACACCACAAAATTGGACAAAAAAAGGTCATAAGTTAATATTTATTTGCGTACTTGTACCATTTACTCATGTTCTATTTGATTGCAATAATGTTTCATTCATTTCAACCTGGTTTGGTAGTTGTTTATTTAGAAGCAATGTTCAATCCCGAAATGAATATGAGCTAAAGAGATATTTCTTAAGAAAAGTTGAGAAAAAGGTAAGAGTGAAACAACAAACCAATGTTCAGTTGCCAAACAAATGTGACCTTAAGAAATATTTCTTACCAAAAGTTGAATAGATGCAGAAATTAGCCCCCAAAAAACCTCTCCTACACAAAAATTTATTCTCTTTTTTCTCATTTGTTATATATTGAAGATCTCTTTCAGCCCACATAAAAAAGAACTTGCATCAATGCATGCAAAGTCTTCAACTGCAACTTAAATCTTAGTTTGTTCTTTTTTTAAAATGTTAAATATTGAGGATCAGTTTCAGCCCATGTAAAAACAACTTGCATTGATGCATCTAAAGTCTTTAAACTGGAACCAACTTTAAGCATAATTTTCCTGCCAACATTCTAGTTGAAAATGCATACTTGCAAATTAGCTATATTTACAACAATGACTAGTGGCTCAAGATGAATGTTGGCCAAGCAACAAAAAAGAAATCATTTGAATAAGCCCAAGAACCCAACATGGGACTTATGTTCACATTCACTCCATAATATCTCCATGAACTGAAACAATTCATGTTGAAGTTTTGATCTAATGAGTAAATTATTGAGCAAATCTTTTTGTAGAATAAGTTCTTTCTATATCAAGCCCTAGACAGAGTTTAGGTTAGAGCAAGCAAGGACTTAAGAAATATGAAGATGATTTGTATGTACAACTAATGATCTCTTTCATTTACAGTCAACTTGTAAGCCATGACCCCACATTTATGTGAGGCGCCCATTTGTCTTCAGCCTACACATACTCTATTATGCAAACTCCAAAGATTTGCACACAACTGTATGTCATGCACGTACATGGCCTCATACATGATGGCTAGTTACGGGCATGCCCATGTGCGCTTTTAGGGTTAATGCACGGTCTTAGGCGACTGTACGCCATTAGGTACTTAGGGTTTCAGTTGTTGGCGATGGTATAAAAGGTCCAACCCTTTCTTTCTCTTCTTAGTTTTTCTAGAATTCCTTGTTTTGAGAGTTGCCTCCATAGTTTACTGGGATTTTCTAGATGCTCACGGTGGTCATTACACGGCCATCGTTTACATACGCTTTCACTACTTCTTTGCAATACATTTCAATTCTAGAAAAACTTTATTTTTGTTGCTTAATGTTGAAAGCAACAAAATTCTTTTGATGTTGAATTCTTAAATTTCTTTTTGTTACTACTGTTGTTGCTACCGGAGGGTGCTAGTGTGCTGTTGCTGCCGGAGGGTGCTACTGTTGCCGGAGCTGGAGGGTGTTGGTGTTGCTACTACCCGAGGGAGCTTGCGTTGGTACTAGAGGGAGCTTGCGTGTTACATTCCTGCCAACCAACAAAGTGGAGATCTTTGAACAGGTTTCAAAGGCT
>Ga0209208_10006009_pt1 | contig 16805 bp, 18 predicted proteins | sample S1TSphfallax_3_FD_187694 | JGI IMG/M metagenome (GOLD analysis project Ga0209208, IMG submission 187694) | Host-associated microbial communities from peat moss isolated from Minnesota, USA - S1T2_Fd - Sphagnum fallax MG (SPAdes) (version 2) | ecosystem: Host-associated > Plants > Peat moss >...
CGGTCTAGACATAATCTTTAAAAAATAGACCAAAATTATGCTAAACTTGGCATAACTCCATAAATTTCGCAAAACCTCACATAACTACATAAACCCTAAACCCTCAACCTCACATTACTACGTAAACCCTAAACCCAATCAACTTTATGGATTGCACTGTCCAAACTTTGAAATTTTGTGCACATAACGGAAAAGATCTTAAGGACCTGCAAAAGTCAAACCCCCCCATATCTTGCAAATGGTGATAGATTATGAAAATCTTTTTGCACCATCTTGTTTAAAACATTTCAAAATGGGGGGGCTAGGCCACCTCCAAATGTAAGAAAAAATACCGCAATTCGGTCAAAATGCCCATCAAACATAAAAACCCGAAATTTCCTATATCTTGCAAACTTGGCACTTCAAAACTTTTGAGCAAAAATAACTCCACCACGAGCTTTAAAACACATGAAAATGGGGGGGTAGCTCACTTCAAAACTTTCTACGTGTATCATAATTAACCCTTTATGCCCTCATCTATCTGCCCCCCCTGAAATAACAAATAAATATAGGAAAGAGGATGGAGACCAGACCAGAGCCTCTTGAGCCATGAAGTTATTGTCTAGAATGTTTCTTCCTTCTACGAAACCGGTTTGGAATGGTCTGATCACGAAAGGAAGATATTCTTGGATTCTTCTAGCTAAAGTTTTGGCAATGATCTTGTTTATGCTTCCCAAAAGTGTGATTGGGCGCCAATTCCCCAGTTCTAAGTGCTCCCCTGACTTGGGAATCAGGGTGATCATGCCCTCGTTAATGTGTTCCCAGGTCAATCCTCGTGCTAACATGACCTTGAAAGCTAGTAGTCACGTGGGGGCTACCTCATTCACGTATTCTTGAAAGAATTCTGTTGGGATTCCATCGTGCCCTGGGGCCTTGCCTTTGGGGACCACGAAGTGCCGTTGCTGATGAATGAATGAAAAAAGCTTGACCTTTATGAAATGGTCCGACCTGATTCTAGCCGGGTTGTGGATAGTACAACATGAATTCGCGATCTTCGAATTTGGAGCCTAAAACATTACGCTAAAATAGCCTGGCATTATTACGCTGGGTTCTTGTCGTCGTCAAACGGCCTCCGGCCTCTGACCTTATGAGTGTAATGCCTGGACCGGGAGTTAGAAACGTTATTAAAAACGTTTTTGACGTCAACTTGCATCATGACCCAATCAGGGTGTCGGTTGAGGAAGACTCTAATGCCAAAAATGATGGTCTCGTAGCCTTTGCGGGGTCAATATTCCAAACTGATGGGGGGGTAAGTACTTTTGAAAGGCCCCCTCAAACTATAGGACAATGGAATGATTAATAAATCGAATAAACACTTCACCTACGGCAATAACACGAAGACCTTCGAGTTTGGAGCCTAAAACATTACGCTAAAACAGCCTGACATTATCGACTGTAGTGCCCCGACCAGGAGTTTTGTATGTCGCTATCACATCTGGCAAAAATGGGGAGCACCCAATGACATCATTCTTTCCTGGCCTTTTGTCATGCCTGGTGAAGCTGTCTTCGAGAGAGAAGTTGACCCCCCTGGAGTCCGAGGGTACCATGTAAGAGGCTTCTCCTACCCTAGTGATGACATTCTTCATTTTGCACATTAATGCCAATGTGGAGGTCACCACTATGGACATCAATCTGTAAGTGTTGGAGATGAAAGAACCTGCCAACAATGGTACAGCACCTCCCATGGCAGAGGCCACTGCTAATGCTGCTCACAGCAAGTTGGAAAGCTCATCCATGTCAATCCCAAGCTCATCTTGCACATGCACTTACAATGCACCACCCCTTGTTACTTCTTCAGCCACCTGCAGGCAGTCTGGTCCAATGATTCTCTCAATACTCAAATCACTTTTGCAGCTGTTCTTCCAGTATGTGCCAACCATCATCCACATGCTCCCTTTCAAGCATCATAAAGTAGAGTATGCTACTTTAAGATCCTCATGTCCTGAGCCACTTTGAAACAATGATGGCAATCCAAGGATTCACATAACAATAGCAGCACAATGGATCAAATAAAGGTGAAACCTTTTTTGTTGCTCCACATAATGGGGATGTATACTATCATCCAATGAGCTCACTGATGGGTGGCCGGTCCATGACATGGGCAGCTGCTTTCGCTGTTTTTGCCAATCCTGGATCTACATGTGGTAAATGTGGGATCTGCAAACATTTCATACACTTTCAGATGCAGTCACTCTGGACCCTCTCAAAACCAGCTTCCTAATCTGCCTTTCCCCCTTAGCAAGAACTTTAGGCTGACTGACATTGGCCATGCTGATGGGCAGACTATTTTGCACTTACTCATCAGAGCTGTGTGAGAATGTCAATCACAATTGACCATAACTGTTGTGTAAGTTTCAGCAAAACCAACCTAACAAAATAGGAATGAGTCGTAACATCATGACTGTCACTCACAAAGTATAAGACCACCACCTTCATCATGAATAGCAGTTACTAGCTGCCATGACTTCCCACTGATTTTATTGGCTCCCAATTATGGGTGAGGACAAGAATAGAATAGTCTCCCCAAAATTTGGACAAAAAATTAGACAAAAATCTGCACCTTGAGTTTCTGTTGCATTTCTGGAAGCAACAGGAAGAGTTAGTCATGATGTTCACTAGCACTCAAGAGGCATATCTGATGAAAAAAACTCAATACTATCCTCATTCAACCTGCAACAAGTGTGTAAGAGTAAATATGCATCATTTCATATTTAGAGCTACCTGTGCAAGGAGGTCAATGGAACGACGAATAAGACGTGCCACATCCCCATCATCCATGCCACACTGTGACATGAGCTCCTTCCATGTCACACCAGCTGCCCATGCCTCGACCAAGCCTGCAAACTGTGTATCAACCTCGATAGGTATCTGAAATATACAAACCCCAAATGTTAGCCACATAATGAAACTAAAGCATACTGCAGGTTCAAGCAAGTCAAAAGTTCATATTTGTTAAACAGGTCTACAGAAACTTACTTCATAGCATTAGCATTTCTTTGTTAATCAAGTCAGTCAAGAAATAGAGGGATATATTAAGCCTCAATGTCATAGTGGACTACGATAAACTGCTGGACACAAAACACTGAGCACAAAGTACATAAACAGGCAAATTACTGTAATCCAAACAGCGAGCAATTTTTTATGTCCATCTAGGAAAAAGCCAACTTTGTGGAACATGTATGTGCCAATAAATACTGGGCAACATTTACTGTATAAAAATGAATATTCTGTTTCCAACAGATACACAGAAGTTGACAACTAGACACAAAACCATACTTTGATTAACAACCTCACATAACAATTAGAACAGTTGGAAGTAGATGTTCAAATCCTAAGAGAATTCATGACAAATGGAATATCTACCTGAACTCCATGGCGGGTTTGAAGTTTTTGAATCACTGTACTCATCTCTTCTGTTGCTGCCACACAATTATGTACATCCCTTGAAGCATTGTAGATGGAACTGAGGCACATGTTCAACAACCCTTTGTCAGTATTCTGGTCTAAGCACATAATTTAAGGAGAATGTAGGAAGGGAAGTAAAATGTAGAGACTATCCCACAAGTTTCAGAACTGTAGGATTGCTTTGGAAACAAGTCTAGCATCCAGTCAAATGGTGGAGGGAATGTAAAGCATCAAACTAAGGGGTGGTTGAGTTAACAAATAGAGGTCCTGAGCTGGAAAAAATCATGCACATGTTAATGTACATTTTTTCATCTTCAATCTCAAGATTAAAAGCACCACACAAGATTCACAACTGCAAAGACTCTTACCTTGGGCCCTCTTTGGAACGTGCTTTGATGCCCTCTGAGACAAAACTGGCACAGACAGCAGCTAGCTGGGGTGCATCCAGAGAGAGGAGAGTCTCACTAGTGAAGATAATGGCCAACCAAAGCTCATTTACCCCTCTTACGGCTGCAGCCACCTCCCCCAATGGCAGAAGGCTGTGGGAATCAGTTTCAATTGCCCCCACTTCCTGCAAAACCTTCACTACCTGTTCCAACTCCTTTGTCATTTACAATGATCATTGTCCAATCTAAATCCCCACATGCACAATCCAATAACACCACTAGCAAAAAATGAGATGCTCCATGTTCTCTCCTTTTTCTGCTGAGCAATCACAAGCAATGTGACAAGGACAAAACATTTCCACCCAGAACAGAAGAAATTATCATGAAGATGCACCAGAGATGTTGGAAAGTGGGATTTAACTACCTGTAGGAACTCCTTCCATCCAGTTGGCTGCATTTGACTAATCCGAGCAGAAATACGGGCAGTCTTTGCCTGCAATCGAGAAATCTTCTCAATTTGCATCTTTTGCAGCCCCATAAGAAGCTTGGTTTCACGATGGCCTTGAGTAGCTCTCAGCTGTTTTCTTAATTTTGAAACCAGCTTGCGTTGGTCTGATAGCCTCCGCTCTGCCTTCACTAAGTCCAGGGAAACCTGCATATAAAAAAGGTCCGAAGTATGGACAAATTAACCCCAAGAGCATGAGATTTCCATCATAGAAAACTCAGTCCCTCCAACATACACTAACAGGAGAGTGGAATTGCTCTTGTTAAGATATCTTTCATAAGAATAGAGAGATCTCCATTCTCACGATAAAGAAGAAAACACCAAGGCTAACACTTCCTCAGGAAGCCACAGAAAGAACCAAACAAGGGGAGACAAAAAACAAAACGAATAACGAAAAACACACAGCGGTATGAACAGAAGTGCCAGTCTCACACCTGTTCAGGGACCATCAACAGTAGTATATATGATAGTGACTTAACTATCACAACTTCCCCACTGACTTCATCAGCTCCCTACAGTGGGTAAAGGCTGGTGACAAGCACCATCCTGCAAACTGAGTTTCTGCTGCAATTCCGGAAGCAACAGGAAGACTCAGCCATACTACTGGCTAGCAACAGACCCCACAACAAAGACCAGACAAAGAAACATAGAAAGACAGAAAGGGAAAAGAACAGGGGAAGACTAAGAACAAGTGGGCTTACAGGAAGCTCCCAACTTACAAGATAATGCTCTTGTTAAGATGATGCTTAACTGTTCTGCAACATATGAAGCTCAGAAAGCAAGGATGTGTAGGGATTTATACCTCATGTGCCACTGATAGTTCGCTGAGTAAAGGGACTTGGCATCCCCATGCCCACGTATCCATTGAGCTTTCTGAAGAGCAAACACTACTGAGGAGCCCTGATCCTGTACGCCCTAAACTTTCCCATGACCGAGTTGATATCCTAAGTTTCTCATTTAGAATTGCTCTCACAGGCTTCTCATCTGGAGAAGTTGGAACCCCAAAGTTTAGGTCATTTCGATGAACACTCTTTACAGATTTAGCTGTGAACATGTACCAGCAGTTATCTGATCCCAAAGCTGTATAGTGCGAGGTGCTCATAAATCCCTCTAACTCTGGATAATCATCATCCCTGTCACCCTCTGGCTCCTGACTCTGTGCTGCCTTGGTCTCTGACTGCTGGGGAAATTCCAAACTGCAAAATGTGAGTGTGCAACACAGACTTGTATCACCAGCTCTATCATCTAGGTCTCAGACCATCCTCTCAAATACACTAATCAAGATGAACTAATACTGTAGGTGGTCATAGACTTCTATAGTGAAGACTCCTCCAGTGACATGCTTGGTGTGTAAAGATTCAGTGGCACCTTCTATACTTATTTGATGGTGAGTGGCATCCTAGACAGCCTTCAAAGCCTGTAACTTACTTACCACAAGGGAATCAATGTAGGAAGGCCGCGGAACCTTGCCAACAAAGAGTGCAGGTACAAGACTTTCTTTCCCAGTCTGCTGCTCAAAGTAATTCAGGCAAATAAATGGTGGATGACAATCACTGCAGTTTTCCAGTAATGGGTCAACCATATCAGCACGTAAGACCTCTACTTCACGACGTAGTTCCCGCATCATCCGCTTTGCTTCCTGTCACATGAGAGAATCAAATTTTCATCATGAAACACATAATACCACAACAATTGTATGATGATGCTTCTATGTATGTGATTTCCTTCAGGAAAGCAGCAATCTTCACATTCCTAAAGGAAACTGACCTGTACCCCTTCCTTCAGCATAGTGTACTCCTGTAATTCATCTTTAGTAAGGCGGCTCTCAAGACTGTTGGCACTATCTTTGGTGGTTTCTTTCTCCAACCGTGCTATTTCCTGCTGAAGTTGGGCTACTTTCTGCCTCGCAGCCACCATCACTTCACTGCCTACGTAATTACCAAAACTTTGCTCAATCAATGCTCGAGCCTCTTCAAGAGTTCGTCCCCTTCGTATTATGCTCCCATCTGGCTTTATGATCCTCTCTCCCTGGGCCAAAAAACAGACAAATGTTTCCAAATATGATTGCTATGTCCAAAGTTGTGATGGTCCACCTTTTGTACTGAGGTGTGGAGCTGTTTTCAGTGACTGGGTGAAATCACAGAACTTGAACTTGTGCATGACCACTCCAGACCTTGAACTGGCTCACACATTTAAACCTGAGCAACCAATTAACTCACCGCCAACAAATTGAGGGCCATGCCATAAGTGGCTGTGAATTGTGAGACAAGAGGATCTGACCCCGCAAAGAGAAGCCTGCAACAATCTTCAGCTCCCTCAAATGGTGTTTGCACTACCACGACATGACCTTGTTTGTCAATCCCTCGTCGACCTGCCCGACCAGCCATTTGTAGCATGGAATTTGAGCTCAATAGTGCATGCCCATTATCACCTCGTTTGCTGAGGGAAGCCAGCACTGTTGTCCTGTATAGCAACATTAGGATTTGTTATTTAGCTGGGCAACAACTTCCACATCTAATAAACTTCTGTCTGCATAAAGACTATTCCTGTCAATATACAGATATATGCCAGCTCTCTGGGAATTGTCTATTTGGATAACTTGCCATTCTATAAACAATTCATCTCCAACAAAGATCTATCAGGTGGACCCTGATGGGTTGGTCCCACATGGAATTGTATCCCTGGAGGATGCACAATTCTACGGTATGATTTAAGTATTTAGTAATTCCAATTACAGCGAAACCCCAGCATAAAATATCCTTCAAAGATTGAGAAAAATTGTGATAACCTACCTGGCAGGCATGTTTATTCCAGCAGCGAGAGTCTCAGTGGCAAACACCACTTTGACTAAACCCCTCTGGAAAAGCTCTTCAATGAAGGATTTCCATGTGGGTAAGCAACCTGCATGGTGTGCTGCAATTCCACGAAGGAGTGGCCTCACACCTAACTCCCTCAAGGCTTCTGGATGCTTTGCCCCAAATGCTACCAATGCTTTCCTTATTTCACGTTCCTCATCAGTAGATAATAGTTGCACATCCTGCCAAGGTGGTAACATTACACAGATAATACAAGGGATTGTTGTTCAGCCTGCCTCATCCTTGTCTTCTACTATTGAGGATCAGTCTGAGTTTTCATATCTCAAGGAGTCATTGACAACAGACCCTAAGGAATACAAAAGCTTCTCTCACCCTGGCTCTCTCAATTACAGCCTACCCACTTGTTCTGGAGGCTTCAAGGATTTGGACCCTTGAGAGACCTTTAAAACTTAAGTCATTTCCTTACAACAGTGATGAATAAACAGCATTCATATTGCACAAGGCCAAGAATGAGCCAAAAAGTTAACATCACAGTGACCAATTCAATTTCAAGGTTTCACTAGAAACACACCTAGGACCAGGCAGTAAAATGCCAATCAAGTTACCTGATGAAGGTAATGAACTGCTGTATCACAACCCTTGCGGCTGAAAATGAACCAAATGGCTGGCAACATCTCACGTTCTTTTAACTGAAACAGTGTGGTCCTGATTTGTGGAACCTGTAGAGGAAAGAAATTTAAACAATTCACTTACAGACACATCAATTGACCACAGACCTAACCTTATCTGTCCTGATCTGACCACAGTATGCATAAAAGCTGGCCTCAGGAGAAAGCCCTCTTTCAAATTTGCTGGTCCCATCACAGAAACTTGTATATGAAAAGATGTTGGGATTCCTCTGCCTAGACATTGAACTGTCTCGGATAACTTTGAAGAGATTAAGCTCTCATGGATACTGCTTGATCCAAGCAATCAATCCACTTAACTTTTGGTCAGGGAACAATGGTTTAAGTGACTTGACTAAGTCAAGTGATAGAAAGGGCATGCCACCAACCTGTCTGCGCCGAAGATTTTGGATCTCATCATAAGATAATTCTTGTTCCAGTTCCCCCCACAGAAACCCTTTTTGATGACGGCGACCATGGCCATTGACAGGTGAACTATCTTGTCTCTGTGCCCTTAAGTGTAAGTCCCTGTTTTGACAAGGAAGCAAAGCTCTTAACATCATCAAAACCTTTTGGAAATTCCAGGACAGGTCAGATCATTTCAGATGCTCAAACACTCAAAGATTCCAGTTAATCACATTCCATTCAGACTGATATGTGCAGATTTGGACCTGGAATTTGTTAAATCTCAAGTTGCTTGTCTCTACACAAGTGACTGCAAATAAGCTGCATATCATGATTCAGCTGTTAGCATATTATTTGACACTGAATAGAATGGGGCAACAAATGAGATGGATCGGAGCATCATACATGTTCATACCGGTTCCTTCATCACTAAGAAGCGGAAGCAAACAAGATCGAGTTGAGAAATGCCAGACTAGAGGCACTGGACGTTTTGAAGATGTCACAAGCTCTGTTGGACCATGCACCTGTTCAGACAGTTGAGAAAGTGACATAACCTTAATGCACATGTAGACATTTTCTCCCATGTTCTGCCTACATAAGGAACTAATATTTTGAGATACAATTAGTCTCTAATGACCATGTAATACCCAGTTGCACTCTCCATGTAAAGGAAAACACACCTGCAATTTTTTGCCAATGCCTTTAGCATTATATTGCAGGAAAACACACCTGAGAAATCCATCCAGCCAATTCTTCTGGGTTGGCAACTGTGGCTGAAAGACATATTAGCTGAACTTCTTTTGGACAGTATATCACCTGCATCACAGGCCATCATTACAATGTTGAAGAGTTTGGGAAGTCGATACTATAGACCAGTCTAAGGTTAAGAACTGCATGGCAATGGTCGCCATTTCTTACACATACATTTGTCATCACCTTTTTTTGTTCAGAACTTCTAATGGTTAGGTTAATTTTATCCTGATCTCAATATCCATCCAAGATCAAACACTTCCCAATGAATAAGGGATTCGACAGGTAAAATTCATAATAACCACAACCATTGCTCTTAAGGCTGCAAAGACCTTCCCCCCTTCTCAAGTAATTTCTGTATGTTTCTGGTGATACTCCAGACATCTCAGAATATCTCCAAAGTTGTAGGAAGGCTTCTACAAACTAATAGTTATTACTAATTTCTTTAAGTTCCCAAGCATGTCTAAGCCATCAGGAAATTACATAAGATAATTTGGCAGCTTCTGCTGATGCCAAGCTTGTGTTAAAATGTAATCTCTGGAAGAATCAAACAAGAGGCACAGATGATGGGAGATGAATCAGTAGGTCATAATACAGTTTCTTCCCAAACAGTGCCGCGGGAGATGTCACTGAGGTAGTGCACTTCATCCAAAACCACCACATCAACATCCATTAGCCTGCCTCCCTCCTCAATACTCCCAACACTGCCACACACCCAGCCTCCACTTCCATCTTGATGTAAACAATCTGGATCTCAAAGAAGCAAGTAAGTGCAACAAAACATGAGGAGCTCAATCAGAACCCCCATCCCACGTATTATTTCCTGCAGTAAGACTGGAACTGCCAAGAGGGAACTGATTATTTGTAGTCTCTAGGCACTGGTAGTGCGATTCATTATGCAGCACTGATCTCTAAGCTATACACAAAATGATGAAAATCAAACTGTCAATCAAAGTCAGATCCTATGCATGGAAGCAGGCTCACTTTAATGTGAGGGACAGAGAGCTACACCTTTGATAAAGCATGTTGCGAAGAATTTCAGTTGTCATAATCAAGATAGGTGCCTCCCTGTTGACTGCCGCATCACCTGTAAGAAGGCCTACATTTTCCTCTCCAAACAACACCCTGCAGACCACAAATATCCAATCCCTATTATGACAAAAAAATAATAGGAATGAAAAAGCTAATGACGTTATCACTGAACAGATTCTGAAGCTTTAAACACACACTCCACAAAGCCAGGCGACTTCAAACTTGTGAAGGGCATGGCACTCAACAGAGCTCTCTGGTGAAAACTTCTCTTTTGATGAAGCTACAATACTTCAACCCCTTTATCCAAACCCAAAAACTTGGTTTCCCAATTTACCCACATTAAGAGTCAATAAGTGCTTTTCCATGAATGAATTCTACATAATCTCAATAGGAACTCTTACACCCACCGGAAGTCTCGAAGTTTTTGGTTTGACAAGGCTTTGAGGGGAGTTGTGTAGAACAGCCGCTTGCCCCTGGCTAGGGTTGCAGCAGCTGCAGCCTCTGCAACTAGAGTTTTCCCACTACTTGTAGGTGCACAAACCACCAGTGATGACCCCTTCAGAAACCCATTAATCGCTATTTGCTGCCATCACCAGAAAAAAAGTGTCATACAAATCAAGGATTAGGTCCTGCAATCATCTTCACAGGTGTAGGTTTTACAGCCAGGTTTCTGTTGGAAGAGGCTCAATTTTCAGCTGGTTGACTTGCAAATAAACGATTGTCTGGATTAGGACTTGCTGCAATGGCATTAAGGTTTAGGTCAGGAATGTTGTGAGGTTTAGGGTTTAGGGATTGAGGAGGGCAGTTTTGCATCAGGTAGAGAGGAATCATGGTAGTTAGGGGCTGGCATTACAGGGCTTCGCTCAGGGAGAGGGATAAGTAAAGGAAAGAATTCACCTGAAACTTATCAAGTGGGTAGTCATATAATTCAGCAATATCTTCTGCTGTGATAGTGTGTCCATCGCTCGCCTGAACTCGGTTGCAAAGTTGCTTTAGTCGCTCCCTCTTCTCCTCGCTAACTGAATTTCGTTCTGCAAGCAATTTGTTTCTAATTTCATCTTGCTCAACCAGTAACTTGTCTCTGCTAATTGATGTTGCAACTTCAGCAAAATCCACATCACTTGCAGCAGATTCATAGCCAGCAGCATCGTCAGCTCCATAATCCTCACTGAAACTATCGTCGTCATCGTCCTCCTCCTCGCTATCTGAATAATCATCTAACTCTGTATCGCTAAAGGAAGAAATTACAGAAGAAATTCCTCCAAAATTCTGGAGTACCTGGGCTCCTCCATCACCCTCCACTCCAGGAAACGAATAAGAGAGGACTTCGTCTTCTTCTTCTATTTCCCGGCTCTCTTTTTTCTTGCTGGTATCAAAAGACTCTGCATTCAAATTCCCCGCGGCTCGCACTAGTAGTTTGAGAGAGAGAGCCGAATCCCTACAACAACAACAACTACTACAGCTGCAATAACTTCTTCTCCCGAATCCTAAACCTCGCTGTCCCCCAAACCCTATACCTCGTTGTCCAGTTCCACAACGAACGGGCGAGATCAAGCACCCGGTTGCACAACCAAGCCGCGGTGCTCTTCTCAGCTTCTTATTATTAATGCCCAACGAAGCAACGCAAGCTCGCGTGGTTCTCCAGAGCGACAGAGTTGGTCGCCCCTCCGGTTTCTTAGCCAATCCAGCAAATGGGAAAGCGAAACCAAAAGCAACAGCATTGCCACTAGCAGTGGAGGTCGACGAATCGCACAAGAATGGTACACCTGAACCCATGAGTACTCCTCACTCAGGAGCCTTGCAAATGAAAAGCTCGCACTTGTTCTCTATCTCTCTTCTAATCCAACTCCCATTCTCTCTTACAAGTTAGAAGCAGCAAAGGATCTCCTGCCGGTATGGTCTTCTTGTGGATAGAGATTGGGCAAAGACTTGTGACAGGATCTCTGCAATTCTTAATTGTGAACTACTTAATTTCCCAAAAGCGTCGGAGCTCAGAGAGAGACGAACAGAAAGGGGGAAAAAAAAAGCCAGAAAAAAGGCCTATACAAAAGAAGTGCCAGCAACGGCGCCTGCGTCCGTCCTGTGTTGTGTCATGACGGAGGACTTGCTCGTTTGTTCTCCTCTCGTCTCCTCTCTCTCGTCTTCTCTCTCTCGCGGCAGAGCGATTCGTTGCTGGCTGCTTTTCACCTTATCACTCTCGCGACAGAGAGAGGGAGAGACAGAGAGAGACGATGCCACTCGGGAACGCGCGTTCCTCTCGCGTTCAAACATGGTTCAAAGCCGAGAGTAGAGAGAAATGCCACCTGCGACCACGAGTTCCCACTGCGTTCATACGTTCACCAAACGGGTATGTATCAGTGTTGGCCGGATACTGAGTTTCGACTCGGTTATCAACCCGGATCCAGTTCTGGATATGAAATACCTCTCCTGTTGGATCCGGGTAGTTGTTGGCCGGATACTGAGTTTCGACCCAGTTATCAACCCGGATCCCGTTCTGGGTATGAAATACCTCACCTGTCGGATCCGGGTAGTTGTTGGCCGGATACTGAGTTTCTACTCGGTTATCAACCCGGATCCAGTTCTGGGTATGAAATACCTCGCCTGTTTGATCCGGGTATTTTCAGTACCCAAGCAAAAACCTAACCAACTCAGTATTAGAAATTCTAATACCCGCAAATACCCTATTGGCCCGGTAATACTTTGGCAAAAAAACGAACCTTAATTCTATTTAGGGATAACTAAAATTTTACCTCGATCAGTCATTCATCCAACTTTCATCCATATGCAATTTTCATCCAATTTTCATCCATACTTTTCCATCTATTTAGGGGGTTTCCAAAAATGGCAAACCTAAAACCCTAAATCATTTTTTGCAAGTGCGCACTCACTTGTGGCATTTGGCTCCTGATCATCTCCCTCAGCTTTTCAGCAAGTGCTCCTTTGTGAGGTCATTTGCTCTTTAACAGCCGCCATCTTCATTCCATGAATGTCATTGCAAGTGTTAGTTGAAAGCAAACAAGGAAAAATCTAGAGTTGGAACTCCAATTGTGTGAGGATTCGGTTTAGGGTTTATGGTTTAGGGCAAATGGGAAAGTGAATGTTAAAGCCCTCCCTCCCCCTCAAGCTTTACCGTGCACAAGATTGAAAGTACATTGAGAGGTTTTGAATTCAAATCTCATGTTTTTTTAATCCAATTTGATGAATAATGTGAATTCGAAACAATCTTAATGGAATGGAATTCCATGAAAATTCATGGAATCTTACAATGAATCAAGGTTCATCCCAAAACATCATTTATAATTACATGTCATCCATGAATTGTAATTTATTCAAATTTTTATTTTTTTGCATGGAATGTCAATTCTTTTGAACTAGAACATTTGATAGTTTTTTTCTTTTTTCTTTTGTCATTGGACTACATTCATATAATTCATCATTGTTTTCAAATGTCATAGTATCGAATTGAAATGTGTGAAAAGCAATACAATCTTATGAATTGTAACATGCAAAAGTTTATAACATCTTTTCATATAAACCAATCTGGGTAGGTATTAGAAATAAAATGAAACCAATTAAGAGTTTAGGTTGATTATCACAAGGAAAATTATTAAACATATGAATTTTCGATGCACAAGGTTTCACTCGGGTGAAAACTAACCCTTGACCTTACTCCCTTATTTAAATCTAAAAAAGGATTTTTCACTTTCTAGAAACAACATAAAATGCTTCGGCCTTTTATTTTTTTATGTGTTTTTTTATTGTCATGATTACATATGTTCTAGTCTTACTATGTGGTCCTTGTTTTGTTTTGATTGTGTTTTTAATGTTTTGTTTTGTTACAAGTGATGCGTTTAAAATATTGTAGGTTTTGCCAAGGAGTTTGTTGACATTTTGTTGATTTTTTAATTTTGATGAGTTAATAATTGAAAATGCCAAAGTTAGTAAGGATTCTAAAAACTTTATGGATGGCAATTTGGCTTGTATACTATTTTTAACCCTTATGAAGGCCTCTTCAATTCCTTTCTTGCCAAGGATATTTTGGACCATTGCCAATATGGTGATTATGCAAAGGAAAAACTTGATTTATACTTGAATGACTTTTAGCTAAATACATTAAGTTCAAACTTGCAAACATGGTGGTTTTTCAAAAAAGTTTAAGTTGCCATGGGTAAAAATGGATGTGATTGTGGAACATTAACAAATATATGAAGTCAAAGAATATGAAGCAAACCAACAAGGTTTATGAAACTATGAGCGAGCACCCATGTTTATGTTGCCATGGGCCAAAGGACTTCAATCATGACACAATAAAATATATATATTATAAACAACATGGTCAAGATCCCTATTTCACATAGCCAATGGTGACACAAACTTTAAACACGAACATCTTGATATGCCATTGATTGCATAGAATGTGGACAAAATGTTTACATGATGACCAGCAAATATTTGCATTTGTTTCACCTTTGCATGTAGAACATTCATTTGATCCCATTTATTATTGCATTCATTATATGAAATCATGGTTTATTTGATTTTTAATTTTTGGTTATAAGGTGAAAACATGGTAAAGTTAATAGAAAAAATAATTACCCCAAGGCAATCAAAAAATGGTTTAATTTTTTACACAAGTAAAGGAAAATATATTGAAAATAATTTTAAATAACATAATAAAATCATGGTGCTTTTGTTTGAATTTATAATGAAGGGATTACAAAATTTGAAAAACTTTGGCACCATAAAAATAGGTAACAAATATGTTTGAAAATGATTGATCAAATTGAGTTTAAACCTATTTTTCCATTATAAGTTTGATATATTCTATTATAATATTTAAACATTGTGAATTTACAAGTACATTTTAAAGTTACATCATGTTGAAAATGTAGAATATTCAATAATTCATCTACTTTCACTTACTTGTACAAATTTGGACAACCAAAAAAAAATTTAAAAGGTAAATATTTTTTACAAATCTACTTGAATGCATATTAGATATGTGATTAATCAACATCATTGTGATAAAATTAAAAATTATCCTCATGTTGATCATTAAATAAAAATACATTTCTATTTTCAATACATTAAAACTTATTTATGGTTACTTGTTTTTTGATGACAAGGATTAAAAATTGTTTACTTTACCATCCTTGACGCACTCCCAAGCTCCTTGATAGACTCAAATTTGAGTTTTAGGTGAAAACAATGAAAGAGTAAGGAGTTGGGGACATAGTTCCCTGGCTCACAACAGTTTGAAAGGGTAGAGGGGTGTGTTGGAGCTCCGGGATGGGATTAAGAAGAATGATAAGCACTTAATCACTCACACAGACTTGCACAAAACCAAACAACAAGTTCGTTAATGCATAGTTGGAGCACTTTTGGTGTTAGGAAGAGCCACGGGCAAATTCGAACTCACAAGATTCACCACAGTCCAAACTTGGGGGAAGCCACCACCTTCCCCCTTATAATATACTTTGTGTCTCTCCACGAGGCCCACATCCAAATGGCATTTTGTTTTGGGACTCTCACTTGGGAGTCCCGAAATTTTCACATCTGGGATTCTCGTAACTTTATAAGCCCATAACTTTGCATGTAAACCTCCAATTAAAATGAGGTTTAAAGCAAAGTTGTAGCCCTCGTCGAGAGCTTTCCAACGATATGTCACATGCCACTTGCATGCGAGGAAATTGGGGTGATTCTTGACTTTTAGTGGTCAAGAGTCAAGTTGATTCCCAACCCTTCTTTTGGCCATAACTTGTGTTTTAAATATCCAAATGGGTCATGCGAGCCTATTTTAGACATTTAAGTTCAAAGCGCTTTTCAATGTTATAAAGAACTTTTCAATCCATTGAGTTTTGACCATGCAATCGTTTTTTGAAAGTTCAAAAGTCCACCGAGATTCTAACTCTCAAAGTGGAAGCTCCCTTAGAACTGTGAAGGTTCATTCCCTCACACTTTCCTACATTCTCGAGAACATGCGGCATGACTCGTAAGCTTCCTTCTTGGCCCGCAACCTTGCAAACCCATGCCTTGGTCATGAGCTCAAGGCTAGGGTTATGACAATGTTTTCACCCTACATGTATTAAAAAAACGATTTTAGCAATTGAACTAGGAAATTGAAATACAAATTTTTTAATTATACTAAAATATTAACATTGTTAAGTTGGGTGTGGTAAATGTTATATGAAAGTTTCAACAATAAAAAATTATTATTATAATTATATCATATTATTTTGATGAACATGAAAAAAAATGAAAATTTCAAATATACACTTGGCACATCATGTATCAAAAGTAATATTTCCATTGACCTATAATCTAGCACATGTAACATATTGGACTGCACATTGCAATGGGAATGACTAAAATCACATTGCCACCATGAAGGAATTTGGAATGATTAAATCTAATCACAGTACTATGTGCATCACCACCATGTAGGCATCGTTTAGTCCATGTTTAAATGACAATGTCTAATATGATTGGAAATGTATGCACAACTAGTCATATCGAACACACCTACTTAAAAGGGGGGTGGGGGGTAGGAATCAACAAAAAATACCTATATATGTCATTTTGGGCAAATCATTCAATCACATAATATGTCATTGTAGTCATAATATTGGGGTGAAAAAGACATGGTTTTGTTGTAGTGTACCAACAAAACTAATAGGAGTATTGTTATCTTGCACATGGTAGATGCATTGGTCTTGGTGGAGTACAAGATGAAGGTTTCTAGACATCACAATTTAACAAGCTATGCAAAGTGAATATTCTTATTATTTTTGTTATTTTTTTA
>Ga0209208_10006010_pt1 | contig 16805 bp, 5 predicted proteins | sample S1TSphfallax_3_FD_187694 | JGI IMG/M metagenome (GOLD analysis project Ga0209208, IMG submission 187694) | Host-associated microbial communities from peat moss isolated from Minnesota, USA - S1T2_Fd - Sphagnum fallax MG (SPAdes) (version 2) | ecosystem: Host-associated > Plants > Peat moss >...
ATCATTTGCTGGAGCATGGTGAGTTATTACATCTTAAATCAATTTTCAGGGTGCCTGTGGAAACTTTCATGGCTTGACCTTACTGGGTCTACATGCCTTTAATGGGTCGTCGGACAATTAAGGCAGGGCTGCCCTTTTCAAAACTGTGCAGCAATTAGAGCTGTGAGACTAGCCAACATGGTATAGTTGAGTCTGTCAAAAGCACAAGAATTATTGATAAGATTGTATTAAATAGTGTATGACTTATTTCTTTATTTGAATGTCCACTTTTTTAATTGCGATCCATGCTTTATCTTTATGTCATGATAAATGTCCATGAAGAAATTCTTGGTAAATGCACAATCCAAGATATTAGGCATGTACTTGTGAAAACATGGTTTCTATTGAATGCTTTGACTTATGACTAGTAGGGTGATGTGGTTGTATACATTTGAGGTGCTGATTAATGTTAAACAGCACATAATTTGGCAAAAAATTTGCATGTGGTGGTGTGCTTTAGAAGGCAAGTCAATTTTGAAGTTTTCATACTACGTATAAAACATTTAAATTTGTTACAGGTAGATTTCAAAATTGAAATATATCATGAAAGTGTAAGGTATTTGACCACCTAGCTTAGCTAATTGTTGGCAATGTACTTAAGGTGGGAAAGTTTTAGTAGTTTCGAATGTGTGTTTGTATATTGTTGTATTGCACAAAAATGACTTATTTTGATGCTTATGTATTCTAGCAGTCAAGGGTGATTTTCCATGGTTAGAGATAAAATGATGGAGGAAATATTTTTAATACCAAAATGTCAGCATGTAGGTCACAGCACAAGGTCAGCACAATACTTCATGATGCAATGACAAAAATGCACGTGTGGCAAGGCTGATGATGACAATAGGCGATGGCTCGGAGAGGAAAGAGCTTTTCCACTCACTTGTTTTTTCTGGCCGCAATAAAAAACCCCGTGTCCTGTTGCACCACCAGCGATCCCTCTCCCTCTGCTAATCACCGGAAGAAGAGTGCAAATGAACTTGCCACGTCTCAGAGGAGAGCCAGCACCACCACCACGGGACATTGTTTAGAAACCCACCAAAAAATGTCAGGAAGGACCGAGACGCAGAAAGAGCGACAGAAAGAAAGATTGAGAGAGAGAGAGAAACACGCGCACATACACACACAAACAGATGTCCACGTATCGAGCACGGAAATACAGTTGCAAAACAATTTTGGAGGCAGATGGTTTGACTGACACGACCCTAAGCATGTAAGGAGGAGGAGGAGGAGGAGGAGGAGGAGGAGCTCTGAAGAGAATAGAATTATGTCGTTTGTGAGGAGCACAGGAAGAATCAGAAGAATGGTGGCGGTGGTACTGCCAAACAACACGACGGGGTAAAGACGACGACAATTACAACAAGCAGCGTCCTCAAATTGCGTAGAAGAAAGATTTCATGAGTCTCCTCATCAAAAAACCTGAATCGTGTGTTTTTCTATTCTAATCATCATCAGAAAGAACAGCAGCAACAACACAGCAACAAGCCACATGCGTTTAACTCACACAGTGTGAGTGAGCTAAGGCTTTGTGGTGCTGTAGGAGAAACCACTAAATATATAAAAGTTATATTATAATTATCAACAAGTTTCTATACAGCTTCATGGTCGATGCGGTCAATTAGAGCTGATTGAGTCAGAAGCTGGTGATTCATGAGTCGTAACATTGATCAGAAGATGGAGCTGGGAGCTGGATCGATCGAGGCACAGATCTAGACTAAAACTAAATCCCCAGGGGTAAGGGAGAAGGGTACTATATACTTGTGTATTTATCTCTTAATGCGCAGGATTATTCCTTCCATAGCTGCTGCAAGGTAATATTAGAATGAGTCCATTCAGCTCACGATCAGCGGCTTTGCAAGAACAAATAAAACTCGTCATGCAGGGAGCGTAGTGCAACTCCAGAGAAACAGATAACATCAATTCAAAATAATTAGGAACATAGCTCGTATAATATCTATGTATCTATGTATCTATCTAGTGGAAACTGGTTTCTTACAGTGGGAGTGATGAAGCTGAAGTGCGAGAAACTAACTATTCTACTGCATTGAAATAATACTCAGGTTTGAATGATGAATCCACAACTTATAGCTAGTGTTGTACAAATAGGTTAAATTATAAAGCCCAGTTTCGATTACTGTTTCAACCAGCTAGAGCTGCTTCCAATCAGTGGCTCATCGACTATCAATCAAGTCCCCTGACAAAAATTGTACGCTAATGACTTAGAGTTAATAATGTCGTTCGAAGAAGATCTATAGCACTCCAGCACTCTTGTGCACATGACCAGTGATTTCTAGATGAGGCGATGCTGCAACTTCAATCCACTAATTATCGCGATTGCCTAGGAATACTATATCTAGTGTTTGACTCTATTGAATGAAATCTATGTTCTGTGCTTGTTCTTTTTTGATTTCCAATGGAAATTGCCATTTGCTCCCAAGAAAATAAAATAAATCTATGTTCGTTGACGAGGTCCTATGAAGGGATCTAAAGCCCAGGTCTAAGTGGTCCACCTCTAGCTAGTCTAACTATAAACCTGCTCTACCTACATTGTTCTACAAGTGTTGGAGATGACACGATATTGTGTCTTTATGTCGGCGACATCTCGGCTACTCCTGGAAGATCTTCCTGGATAGTTGAGAGCTGCGTATGTAGTTCCAACCTGCATGAGGTGGACGATGAAGAAAAGCCCAGCTTGTATGTTTTCCTGATCAGTCCTGACCAGCAGCAGGCTTGGATTCCCAACTGGTGCAGACGATAGTCAAGGATAGTCGAGGGTGTGTTGCATACGTAGCTCACTGCCTACACAAAACCTCATACGGACATGCACCCAGGAATTCGGCCGAGTGCTATTTTGCTGCACCCAAGAATTGGTACACTACAACATTTGGAGTAGTTTTCCACATTTTTCCCATAGATTTTCGTCACTGTTGCCACGCTTTCGATGATTCATATCATAGACTGTATGTGACAAATCTGTAGCAAGACATGGGAAAATTATGGGTTAGAGGTGTGGCAAAAGTGTGGGATGCTTGCCTTAATTGCTGCCCTACAATTCAAGGCCTAAAGTCCAGCAGATTTCCTGTCGAAGGAAAAACCACTTAGGGTACTCGCTCCAGTTGCGCCAGATGTGGGACAGTCTCGATCGCCGCCGATGTCGAGTCATGGAGCAGCAGATCACCGATCAACTGGTTCACAGCAATTTGATGTATCGACATTAGTGCTGGTTCGTTAAGGTTAGATAGACCCCAGGACTGCTTCTCCATTGCGCGTGGTCTGGATTAACGTGACCTGCTGTTGCTCCACTCGAATAATTCGACGCTCTTCTTAAGTCGACGTTGTGATCGGGTGTAACAGCTAGGTTTACCGGACCGTCAGGAATCAGTACTGCCGTCCGAGTCCTGTGGTGCATGCTCGCGGCTTGCTCTTCCTCGACTAGTGCCGCTTGATGGTGCATTTGATGGTGGCTGACCGGGCTATCATCAAACTGACCCGAGCTCACTCCAGCTACGCCGCCGAAGTAGCTGCTTCCCGGCGGTGCGGCTCTTTGTAACTCGTGTTCATCCGCCTTAATCTGCAACGCTAAGGCCTGACGCTGTACTAGTGAGAAACTGGAATCATCAGCAGCTTCTTCATCCGCGTACCTGTATTTCAAATTGTACACTTTCAACTTGGTTAGATGCAGCAGGTGATGATCAACGACATGAGGATGATGAAACCATGAATCTAATAAAAATAGATCAAATTCTTTTCAACAAACTGATCTAGGGTAAGGGCCCACCAAAGGGACGCGCGAGAATGACCTGTGATCGTATTCACGAGCGATTTGCAATTTGGGTGGGTCAAAAGATTCATGCCGCAAGTACTGATCGTTGAAACTGGAGGTAGATAGCAGCAGATGGTTGCCGCCTAAACTGCTGTAAGGCTGTAACTGCAAATTCATCAGAGCTGCTGCATTGCTGCTCCCGTGAACATGCCCGGTATCATGGACACCTGAGCTGGTAACGGTAGCGAAGGATGTCCCCTGCAAGGCGTGCAGCTGCAGCTGAGATTGTTGGCTGTGGAAGTTTTGCTGTTGCTGCTGCAGTAGGTAGAGCTGGTCGTGGGCTATAGCGAGCTCGTCCTTGAGGTTTAAGACCTGATTCTGGAGCATCGCAATGACGCCCAAGCAGCCGTGTACCGGGTCTTTGTCGCGCATGTCGGCCTCGTACGCAATTGACTTCACGGTGTCCTCACGCTTGCTTGGGTCTACTTGTTTCAGGATCCGTAGCGTGTTGCTTACTCCGAAAAGCTTGTGCACATTTGCAAACCGCCTCGGCTGGTCGGCTGGGAAGTAGGGAGACAACGGACAGTCAGGCATGCACTTGCGTCGCTGGTACTTGCAGGCGGCACAAGCCGTCGTGTTTGTGCCGCCAACTGATGATCCTGTCATGATCTCTCTACTCTCTCAACCCGATTATAACCTCTGATCAAGTATTCGATTCGTACCACCCACCCTCAAATCTGATCCTCTCCTCCGACCCAGTAATCGTGATTCTTTTCCGACCATACCTACCTGCCCATGTATGAATGTACCCAGTACTGCTTCCGGTTGCACTAGTCTCTGCTAAACCCCTTCAAACCCCTAAGCAAAACTCCCGAAGCTGCATCATGACGACAAAGTTGAAATTGACAAGATGGGATCTTGAGGATCAGTAAGCAGCAAGATCAACCCTTTACCACATCCATTCAAATTCCCAAGAAAGTTGTAATTTTGTTTCGAAGCCGGTGCAAAAACACCTGCAGCTAGCACACGCTGAGATATTCATGGCAGGAAGATTCCCACTACTGGACTGAGATCAGTTCAGGGATATAAATTCACCCGATCAACAAGTTGGGCTAGAGAAGCACAAACTCACTTTGTACTAAAATCACAGTCGACAACAAGGCTAGTATGACAAAAAAGCCTTGACTTGAGAAACTAGGCGAGGCTAATAATTTGGACGCAAGGGAAAAGAACAAGAAGGATCAGCGAGGGAGACCTTTTCCAAGAAGAGGAGAATTCAATTGCTCCACGTGATCCGGCTGCCTGCGTCCAGTACAACAACACTCTCATGTTGATGACTCGGGTAGTGTTTTGGATTCGGAGAATCGGTCGGAGTCCTCGTGATGCAGCCACCAAGCTGCACAAGGCCACCTGTTGCCAGCCAGCGCGCCGCCGCTCTTGGCAACCTGCACTAGTGCCTAGGGTATTTCCCTAGAAAAACCACTGTGCTTAACTTTCACTAATCAGTCTTTAATCCTGCAGTGTCTAATCACTAGTTAGTTCTAATCACCATTCCTTTCACAAATTTCCAAACAACTTTTTCATTGTATTTCTGTCCAATATAGCTAGCTAACCATGGTGGTTAGCTATGTACTAATCATCCACCATTCATCCACCTACCTAGTAGCCACCAAGTGCTTTCATAGGTACCTATTTATCTACCCTACATAGTTATCACTTACATTCCCTACCAATTAACCTATAATACTTACCCATGACTTACATAGGTCATTCATCACTTAGGTAGCGGGAGGGCTGGACGTAGGTGGGTTTACATGATAGGTTGTTACTATTAGGATAGGTTGGAAATTGGAACCTTCGTAACTCAAATTGTGGTTCATCCGCAACTGAGTCATAACCCATTGTTGGGGGTGCCTCAACTCAGATTGGTTGGTTGGTAGCGGGTTATAACCTGTGTGTACCCTATCACCTGATTGATCAAGGTCATAACCTCGTCTCCACATTGGTAGGAGCGCATTGAGACTGGTGGAGCTTCATAACCCTTGCCCCATGAGAGGGGAGTGAACACAGGCTGGGCACCCTTCAACCACTAGTTATGTCCAGTAACTGGCTCAAGCTGCTGGTTACCATACGTAGTCTCACCACCTCTGGCTCAACTGCATTGGGTAACCCAGCAGCTCGAGCCAGGTTACCTAGTCCATAACTGGTTTCCAATGGCTGGTGAACTGGTGGTTGCTGCATGGGTCACAAAATCCATGTACTTGCGTAGCTGGGTGTGGAAGGAAATAGTGGACATGACGCTTAGGTAAAACCAAACATTTTCTGTTAAAGGGTTAAGTTTGATTACTTGTAACAAGTTTGATGTAAATCTCTTACACACTGTAGTGCCAAACTTATAAATAGGAATAACTGTCAGGACAAAGCACCAACTAGCTTGACAAAAACTGGAATTATGCTTTAGCAGTGCAATAGCAATAGTGTAGTTAAAGCAAAAGAAGATGAATCCGGAGCAGTTAGCGCGCTGCACGAGCTACCTCAAAACTCCTCTAAAGATAGCACAATTATGGAGATTCATGGTTAAATTGATCCAGGTGCGAGATTGATCAATTCCTTGTGAAGGGGCGCTGCTTGACTTGAATCTTAACCTCATCCATCATTTGTGATCAATGCAACAACTGTGGGGGAACTGCCACCAATGTAGTGGACACTTCTGAGGCACAGCTACAAATGACTCAGCCAGAATGAACCAGCACTCACCCTGTGGACCATGCAGAATGGATGATATGTGGACAGGAACCACTTTTTTCATTATATTCGTGCCCCATAGCTAACCACAGTGGTTAGCTATGTACTAACTGTCCACATGCATCCACTACTTGCCTAGTAGCCACAAGTGGCTTACCCACCTACATAGTAACCATGGTACTTACCTTCCAACTCCTCCTCATTATTCTGTGAGGTAGGTGCTTGGCAAAGCTGGCCTAAATTGCCACTAAATCTTCTAAAGCTGCATGTGAGCTAGAGAAATTTGTACAAGATCAAGCATGGTGCCGTAGCCTATGCACTTTCTCCTTAAGTTGTAACTACTAAAATCAAAAGAAAATTCTATTTCTGAAGTTCATCTATTTCCTTGCTTGTTAACAAACTTTTATAGGATTCCCTGTGCGACCATCAAGAGAAACTTGAATTTCCCCAGTGTAAACATGAAATGGTTTGTCTGACAATGGGAAAATATAATGACCCCCGGGCTATGTCACAAATAGAAAAATTAGAATAAAACATTGAAATATTGGTCCCACAATTCCCTTGGAGATTTTTCCCTGTGTTTTGATAATTCAACTTCAATTTGTCAGAGGTTTTCACTTTTTTTGGCGAGAGGAAATGCCAAAAAAAAGTTTGTTGTGAATTATGAATGAAGTCAAAGGTATTGCAATCTCTTATGCAAATTTTAGAGTTACCAGATTCAAAGGTTTTCACTACAAATCTTTGCAATTATGGAGTCTTAGTCGATCCATAGGAGCTTTAGCAAACATGTGTCAGCATTTCTTTCCCAACAATAAAGGTAAGATTTGCAAAGAGTATGTAAGCTCTTGGAGGAGTCCATTCTTTCTTCTCTTAACTAATTTTCATTTATTTTGATGAACAATTTTCCAACATGATTCCCTAGGCTTCCCTACACTACCCAGTTACATCTTATACTTACCCATTTACCGAGAGAGTTATCTCGGTGGTGTGGTGTGGAGGAGAGGGTTTACAGGACAGGTTACCAAGTTGGAACCTTGATAACTCAGTTGCGGTTCATCGACACAATATGGATGCTACAGTTCTGGGTCACATAATCCCTGATTTCAAGGAAGGCCATCACCAAGGCTCATACTGTTGTCAGGAGTGGAACCCCAGTTGCACCGCTACATCTGACAGGCCCACTAGCCGCTTTATGTCACCTACATCCGCCAGGTACTCGGACTTCAACCGCTACAGCTCCCTCTTATTTAAGGACCATTATTCCTCCTATTATTATTAGTCGTAAATTAACTTTCGACAACTTGAAGTCAACTCCACACAACAAATCCCCAGTCTCCCTAAGGTTAGTTGGAGAAATGGCGGTGGTGGCCTCAATTCCTGCTAAATCTGGACCACAACTAGTAGTAGGTTTCTGTCTAATTTGTTGAATCGGCAGCTCAGCGAGTCACCTGCTGCTTAGGTCGGTATGACGTTCAGCTGGTGATTATAACTCCAGTGACTCTTGGACTGTCTTACCAGCCAAGTTTTATTCATCAACTAGACAGACCGGAATCTGCTAGAAGCTTCTACTTTAGGAAGAACCTCTTCCCAAAGGGTTAGTCTGTGCAGTAAAAACTGTCTGATTATGTGTAGGGTAAGCCCTAGGGCATTACCAAAATAAGGGTGCCCCAGGTGACAGTTGAGTGCGAGCCTCATTTTGGTAATGGCCTTGCCTGTGCAGGCTTTATGCAGCATAAGAACTAATGCAAAATTCAGAGGGGGTTTTCTGTAAGCCCACCCTCAAGGGAGTTACTTTCATTTTTTTCAAATGATGTGCAAAAACCATATAGGATGCAACTTAATGAAAAAAGTAATTTCTATAATCTATTTATATTTATATATCTAAAATATATTTAAAATTTTCTTAATTTTAATAGGATATTTTTAACTTCATGAAACATTTCCACAAGACAATGAATGGGTAGTTCTCATTCTTTTCTAAGAACCACTAGTTTCGGTTCTTACAGTAAGTTTTTTAAATTGCCTTGGTTTTTAGGATTTTTTTTCAGGTATAGAGAACTGGTCGGATTTTTTAAATACCCAAAAAAAAACCATTGGTTTCCACCTGATTTTCAGGTTAGTGGGATTTGATCCCAAAACCCTCTATACAGGGATTTGATCCCTACTATCCCACACCTTCTTGTGTGAGAAAAGACAAGTGATTGTTTTTATTTAAAAACATTACATGCATTCAAACTTTAAATAATGGTTGATACTGTTTATTCGCATATGAAACCATGGCTTAATGAGAAAGGTTCCCTTTGATCTCAAGTCTTGAATTCAATTCTCCACGTATGTACATATTATTATTCTATTAGTTTGAGTGCTGGACCATGTATATGTATATATTTATTTAAAAACATTAATCAAACATTGTGCAAAACCATGCCGGAGATTGCACTGACACCCAGACAGTGCTCATTAGGGGGTATTTAGTGTCTTCCTTCCAAGTACATATTGCTGGTTCGAACTGGCCATGAATGGCATAGCCACAAATGAGCTGATCATTTTGTTTCATAATATACGTATGAGTTCAGAGTGACCCAATGGTAGGGGAAGTGACTCCAACTGTGAGAGAAGTTAAGGGTTATCATGAGAAATACCCCCCAAGGGTTAAGTTAGTTCACTTACAACATCTAATTTTTTGTTTGTATTGTTGTTAAGTCCATGCACTGCAATACGCCCTGGGCCAACATGCCACTTCTTGAGGTCAGGTTGAACCAACAGACACCAGCACACCATCACTTGGAAGCCTTTTGTAATTTAGTTGTGGATGAACCCCAAATGAGTTGATATCAAGTTTCCCCTTAGTCACAGGTATCAATACAAGTCCTGTGTGTAGGCAGTTAGGATAAATGTAGTTACTATAGGACAGTTGTATGTGGGTAGGTGGCATAACAGGTGGTTAGTGGTTACTAGATAAGTAGCTGCTTGTTGATTGTCAGTACATAGGTAAGGGGGTTACTTATCTACCTAGAAGGTAGGTAGTAAAACCTAAAAACATAAATTATGCCAACCACGGTGGTTGTCTATAAAACACGATAGGAAAAAGTGTTTCTTGTCCAGAACCCATTCATCCCTTGTGGTGCACCCATTCGTTCAATGGTTTGCATGAGTGTGTGACTGTGTAACCATCCACAATATTGTCTCAACTTGTTAGTATCCCAAGATCTTGATTTGTGGACAGTGCCAGTGACTTTTTATTTGGCGAATTTTGACCTGCAAAATGTGATTTATGATTTTCTATCCATATGAAGGCTTTTTGTTTTAAAAATAGCCCAAATTTGCCAGATTTTGAGAAAAAGAAGTTCCAAGTAACCAGATTTTTGTAATAGGTTTTAGTTAGTAGCCCAGAATATAGAAGGGCACATCTTCTTGCAAACGGGTGTAAGAATATGAGATAAAATGCACTTACTAATCAGTAGTCAACTCCTCTCCTAAGAGCATCTCCACTGGTGCTCAGTATGTCACCCAGGATAATAAAATTAAATGTCTAAGTTTAGCTGTTTTCTTTTTGGCAACCCCACCAATAAAACTGTAACTGGAACTGCATATACTTGGGAACTACTAATAATAAACCACTTGGACCAATCATTATGATCGACCAATCAGAATACTGAGCCACAATCAGGTCCAATTTATTGCACTCTTTTTTTTGGAGGTGCACAGCTGCGTTGCGCCATTTACCAGCCACTGCAAGATGTACGAATTCGGTGCAGAAAAATCAATTTCCTGAGCTAAACTGGCACATTTTCACTTTTTTCACAATAAATTTTACTGTCTGGAGTCACATAATGAGCAGCGGTGGAGATGCTCTAAGTAGTAGTCTAAATTGATGCCTCCAGATAATTTATAATTTGGTCATCAACTAGCTATTAGCGCCATTGGTTTGAACTTTGCAAACAAGTCATGACACAAATTTGCTCCATCTCGGGTGACCCAGTACTTTTCTTTTCAATTTTGTGATGTAGCTGAAATAGCTAACATCCATAAGACTAATTAGCAAAATCTGACTATAAACAAAATATAAAAGTAAAAAATGCGTAATAATTCTTCTATATTTTTTGCTAGCTCCTATCCCAAAAAAACACTTATTTGTTGTCATTTTTCAACAGCAAAAACATCGCCAGCTGGCAAAACTTCTGCAGGAAAAAAACCGCAGCTCATGTCCCGAGTGGACCATATATTAGTTACATATCTCCTTTTGGAAGTCTTGGGGTTGTCAGAATAAAGTGGTTATAAAGCCAAAAAACATTCCCTTCCAGCGTTCCAGACTCCATGGCAAATCCTGTCTATTTGACTTGGGATCGTGATTCGTGATCAAGCTGTCAGAGCGTGTTCGGCGCTAGTATAAAAATATGTAGCCCAAGTTCCAAGTTCCAACTAGGTGGTGAGGGTGTAGCCCTAAAACAGGGCAGTTTTTTTTGTTTGAGGTTGTTCAGGGGGTTGCTGTTCGGTTGGAAGAAATTTAGGTTATTTCAACTTCTGGCGAATAAGTTTTGGAGGTGTTTGGAGATTATGATATGGAGAAACTTTGGGCATTGCTTGTAGATGATGGTGGTTAAGCTTCTGGAGATCATGCCATAGAAGAACTTTCAATGGATGAATAGTTTTTGGTGCTTATTGGTTTTTGATGTTTGGAGATGATGGAGAAGTGACTGTGTGGTAGTTCACATTTTCGTTCTTGACTTGGAAAGGAAGTTGGCAAGGCTCTAGATGTTTGATGGCACTTGTTTGTTTTTGGATTATGGAAGATCTTGAGATGACTGCGGTGGTGTGTGATGGAGCTTCAAAATAAATGGATTGTGGAGTATGGTGATGATCATCAAGCTTCAAGGGGAGAATTCTATCTATTTTGTTTTTTGTAATTCGTACATCACTTAATTGTGTTGCTTTACACTTTCATTGCATAGTAGTTGCCATGCAATGTATCAAAAAATAAAGAAGATTGAGTGATGGTTGTGATGGCAAAAATAAGTTACTTCACAATCCTATTGAGAATGGGATTGGTGAAAATTTCAAGGAATTGATGGGAATTCGAGAATGGAGTCCCATTTAAGTTTTAGGTTGTTTATTTGTCATGTGACTAAATTGTTGTTATCATCGGTTGTTTGTATGTTGATCATGTGTCATTTGAAGTCTAAGGTGTGTTTTGAAGGAGAATTCAATTGCCATTGTGGGATTGTGGCAAGCACAAGATATTGGGATTATAGTTATAGTGTTTAAATTAATGGAATTTATGTCACATGTTTATCCTACTAAAGTTTTATGTAATGATATTATGCATTTGCAATGTTTCAATGTTGGGTGAAATGTTGTGTATTTACTATTCTTCTTTAACAATTGAATAATGCATGAAAAAAAAACTTTGTTTAGGGTTGGGTTATGTGTTTATGTTGTGCTTTTCACATGAATGGAAATGGAATTTAATGGTGCATGTGTGAAGCTTGCATATAATGACATTTCCTAAAAATATGTGGGAGGAGCCACAAGGATGAAAGAAACAAATACAAGATAGAGTCTGAACCATACATTGTTTCTTCTTTTTAGTTTTTTATAATTAATTCTTATACTATTGTGAGAACAATATTGAATACTAGTCTTTAAAATTTGATTTCAAGATTCATTGATAGGGCATTTAGTTATCTTAGTTGGGTAAGAATTGAAACATTAGCAATAAGTGTACCAAAGTTCCAATTAATTTGTAGTGATTTCCTTTCTTCTTTAACATTGGAACTTTAAAATAATGGGGTTATTTTTTTATTTAGGATTTTTTTAATGAAACAAAAAAAAATCTCCACTTTGTTCTTTTTGTCAATTCAATCTCAATATAGTGAGGGAATATAGGGGTTTTTTCTTGCCCTTCTTTTTATTCACAAAAGTAGTAAGTTGCATTATTCATGATTTGGCCTTTATTTACACTTGTTGCATTCCCCTTAAATGACTTTTACATATGTCACTACTTTTACAAATCCCAAAACCTTAAACCCTATTAATTAAGGGGTTGGCCACTTTTGCCATAATAAATTTGTTCAAGTTCATTCAAAATTTAATGAAATACAAAATGAAATAAGACACTTTGATGTAGTGCCACTATTTGTTCGAACACTACATATATTATTTTTAGGCTATTACTAGACTAATTAAAACAAGGTTACTAGGAAAACAACTAATCATGTAATTGTAATTATGACATTAGTTGTAGAAATGACGTAATTTCATGCCCAATATGACTAGATGATTAGGTTTGAAACATAGTAAAAAAAGTATCTAGTTATCAAACCATGTTTTTGGTGTAATGATTTGTTAACTATATACATATTTTATAGTTTGATATAATTAATTTTTAGAATTATTCTATTCTATTTTTCTATGTTTAAAAATGCATATATATGCAAAGACACACACATCATTTGCTTTTTCATAGAAAAAAAATTCAAACTTCATCAATTTTGATTTTTTCATGTAAGGGAGGAGTTTTTTTTTTTCTTGCAAGAAATAGAACTCAAACACCTTCATTTTATAAATTAACACTAGAATTTAGTTCTCATTTAAATTGATGTAGTTAACAAATATCAACACCATTTGAAACTATTTAAATAATTTCACATGAAAATTATGAATGATAAATATGATAAATTATAATTAAATAAAAATATAGGTAATTTGGACAAATATGATAGGAAGAAAATAAAATATTTGCAATAGATATGGGTACATACACAAATAAAAGAACCAACACATTGAATGGACACTTTTTTATTGTCTCTTTGAAATTACACCATGGCTTGAACATAATAATTTAGATTTTGTTTTGGTTTCCTTCCATTCTTTGCAAAGTTCCAACTATCAAAAATTCATGAAAATTCATGAAATTTCAAAAGTCCTTTTATATGTTTAAAATGATGTGGATTTTGTGTTTTCAATGGTTTTTCAATGTTTTGTCCTATTTTTTCCCCTAAACTCCAAAATATGAATGTGTTTTTTGTCATTCAAACCTCCACCAAATGTTTTCAGATTTATTGTGAGCTCTAATATTTTTAAAAAAAAGAAGGTCATGTGTTAGTTTGTTTAGGTGCACATGTTTAAGATGCAAGGAAACATGTAAGGATGTAAGGATTGTGAACATCCTTAATGACTAAAATAGTTCAGAATTTGTGATACTGGTTAGAAGCAGAATTATACTTTTGATTATAATGTAAAAAATGATGCAAAAAATAAAGATGTTTATCATATTATGGCCATATTTTGAATTTCAATTGATTTTCAGTTCATAAATTCCATTTAAAATATCTTTTTGATATTTAATAAACCAATACATGACTACCACATGTCAAATGTAATCCTTGGAAAGGAGTTCAACCTTGGTGCCTTCGGTTCCTTATTTCATGAATGTACCCATATTGATTGTTAATATTCAATGTTAAGAAAAACATACCAAAATGTTTGTAAAACATCGCAAAAGGTTAATATTGAAAAAAAATGATCACACAACCAATATTAGATTTTTTTGAAATTGTGAAGAAGATGATATAGATGATGAAAATTATCAAAATAATAAAGTTCCATAAAAAGGTGGAAAAAGAAAGATAAGGAAATGGAAGATATAAAATGTGTGAATTTGATGTAAGTAATCAACTAGGCATAACAAGATACTATAACATTTCACATTCATTATCATGATATTGCCATGCCTATATACCATTTATGGCCAATTTGTGATTGAAGCAAAACAATAAAATCCCAATCTTTGTGAAAAATGTTGTTACAAGGTAGTTTGAATTTCACTAATACATATTAATGAAATATTCTATTACTTTGCAAATTGATATTACATACATCTTGGATCTAATGTTTTCAATCATTAACATATATATCACCTATGAATGTGCATGTTCAAATTTGTTCCAAAATTAAAACATTTGTATTTATGGTGTATCACATACAAAGATAGGGGATCATTTGCAATACATGAAGTTTTCATCTAAAGTTGTCTTTATTCACAACAAATTTCCTATGGTGTGTATGCAATTTCATTGAAACATAACCAACCTTATAATGAACATGTGCAAGCATATTAAATGAAAATAATAATGAATAAATTAATTTCCTATCATTTGTTGTAACATTGAAGTTTTTTCCCCAATGTAAAATATGTGGATAAATTGCATATGGTCCTACTCATTATGGGGCATAGTGATTTCACTACATTTCTAATTTAATAAAATTTGTCCCAATTTTGCCCATATGTCGATGAAATTCCTAACAAACTAGGTTTCATCCCCCACTAGTGCATTGACCAAGTTGCAAAAGACCCTTACATACGTCATCATGAATTCTTGAACCAATCATGAACTTGACTACATAAGGTTGGTTAATTTTGTTAACATTGTGCAAGTCATTGGTTCAATTGAAAATGAACATTTTTTTGGAACACACCTTTATGAAAACTAAACTAAAGAGTTCAATAGTTGTGTATTTAGACCTACTCATTTGCATGTTTAACCAAAAGTTCTTCACTTTGCAAAACTTTCTATTTAGAATAACATTTGGAATTAGAGATTAGAGACCATAATTCAATATGGTGCAAAAGGTGGAAGTTTGAGTCAAGGGTCTACTAGTTGAAAGGCAAGCCTACCAAGCTTCACATTTTTCTTTTCATGTATATTAATTCTTTTCTTGAATTTGAAATTTGTTTGGATCCTTATAGTTATGAATTCTACATGGGTGTTTGGATGATTTCACATTTTATTATATGTGAATCTTGATCATGAAGTTGGCCCACCCAAAGGTTTTTTGGTGGGATCATCCTTAAACCTTTGTTATGAAAACTTTCAAAGGAAAATTGACCCACTTTTTTTCTTATTGAACAAAAAACCTACACACTCCCTTACTAGATGGTTGGGCAATTAATTGACCAAATATGTGTTTATGTTACAACCATAGATCAAACATGGACCAACATATAGCCAACTTATATACCAAAATTGTAAATTGAAGCAACAACACTAGTTGAAACCTTGTTATTTCATTTTAGGACCTATCTTAAATCAATATGGTCACTGATGTTCTTATTGAAAAACATCCAATTTAAGGGCATGATCAAAGAGTTTAGACACAAAAAGATGGTAAGGCAATCTTTTCTTATTGAGCACATTGCCAAGCTTCAAATGGTTTGGTAGTTTATTATGCCCACAACTTCATCTAAATTGATGAGTAGATCTTATATGAACAAAATTTGAGCATTTTTCTTATTTTTTATTTAGTCTTAATCGAATCAAGTTTAAATTTTTTTAAAAGGTAATTATTGTGTGTGGATTGTTGTGCAATTTTCTACATTTAACATTGAAGGTAGCATAGTATCTTCACTTTTTATGAAGAAACATTGAGCCATTCAAGACTAAATGCCAACATGTTCATGGTGTAAATAATTATTATGTGAGTGAAAGCATGGTAAAAGTAAACCAAACAAAACTACTTTAATACAATACTAATACAAAGTCATTTTCATTTTTATTTAGAATTCTGCATATGGAAACAATCAACTAGCATCAAAATGGTTTGAAAGGATACAAGAAGTATCCTTATTTATTGGGTGGTAAATTCATGGATGGGAACCTTTGACACAAAATATTTAATGAAATATACTTATATAAGGTTAGAATATAAGATAATTTTATTTCTTGAGGGGAGCAAGAAAAATCTAGTCTATTTTTATTTGTTACATCCTACTCATCATGTATTTTACAAAAGTTCACATTGTGAAAAGTAAACTACAAAACTTATTTGTATTTTAAAAAACCTACTTTCAACTTACTTTTATGATGTGAAATTTTAAAACTAATGCATAGTAGTGAAAAACTATTTTGTTTTTTAATCATTCATGTAAAAACATTCAATGTATAACAATTTTATTAATGGATCTTGGTATTATTTTATATTTACTTTGCAAGTAGAAAAACAAGGTATAATATTTTATCTTACTTATACCCATGTCTTTGAATGTATTTCTAAATATATATCTATGCCCCATTATACTAGGTAAACCACTGATCCCATGGTGTCAAAAGTAAAGTCAAGACTTGTTGCCATATTTACTTATGAATAAGGTCGTTAAGTTTTTTAAACCTCCATAGGCATCATTTACCTTTGAATTTGGCAATAATGACTTCAATTGAAGGTTCATTTCCTTGTCATGCTTGGGTTTCAATAATGAAATGAT